>ENA-UOYA01000311-UOYA01000311.1-activated-sludge-metagenome-genome-assembly--contig:-NODE-311-length-67455-cov-29.307715_pt1 | contig 67455 bp, 56 predicted proteins | sample MGYA00238163_ERZ764804 | MGnify/ENA primary metagenome ERZ764804 (study PRJEB28919, sample SAMN05720223) | activated sludge metagenome | isolation source: Anaerobic digester | place: Hong Kong...
GGCAACGAAATTCACCCTGCCCGCTGAACAGATACGAAGGAAATGCCATGTACGATGCATTTGCAGGGGATTACGATCGTTTCGTCAACTGGAAGAACCGGCTGACATATGAACTGCCCTTCCTGATGGAGCAGATTGGCACACCGGAACAAGGGCGGGTGCTGGATACAGCCTGCGGCACCGGGCAGCATGCAATTGCACTGGCGCAGCGGGGATATGCCATCGCCGGGGCGGACCTGAGCGAGCCAATGGTGGAACAGGCACGCCTCCATGCCTGCCAGGCGGGGGTGACGGTGCAGTTCGAGGCAGCCGGTTTTGGCAGCCTGTCGGAAACCTTTGGCACGGGCGGCTTTCATGCCCTGCTGTGCCTTGGTAATTCCCTGCCCCACCTGCTCTCCCACGCCGCACTTGATTCTGCCCTGCTGGATTTTGCCGCCTGCCTGCAGCCCGGCGGACGGCTGGTCATCCAAAACCGTAATTTTGATGCCGTGCTGGAAAACCGACAGCGCTGGATGGGACCGGAAGCTGCCCATGAAGGCGACGAGGATTGGCTGTTCATCCGCTTTTACGATTTTGAACCGGACGGCTTGATCACTTTCAATATCCTCTCCCTGCACCGGGCAGGGGGCAGCCCCTGGCAGCAACAATTGCTTCAGACCAGGCTGCTTCCGCAGCGCAAAACCGACCTGGTTGACGCCCTGCATCGGGCAGGTTTTGGCAGGGTAACCGCCTGGGGAAGCCTGGCAGGGGATCCTTTTGACCCTGCTGCCAGCGGTAACCTGGTGCTGACCGCCGAACGGGGATAGGATTTTCCCTACTCAACAATCGGGACTTTCACCTCAATTTCCACCCGCTGTCCGCAAACCGGACAGGTATAGACCGCAAACCGGTTGGAAGAGTACCAGTGGGTTGTGAAACCATCAAAATTCATCCGCCGGTGTGTGAAAAAAAACCTTGTTATTCCCTGCTGGAACCGGGTCACCGCAGGGTTTTACGGGATTGGAGCTGTTCGGACAATAGACTTCCCGATTCTTGTACAAGTCCATCAATATTACATCATTCATCTAGCCCTCCTATATGGTTATGAAACCAGTATAGCATATGAATGTCACTTTTCCATCCTGTCATCCATCCATTCCTGGTTGGTAAAAGTCCAATGGAACGCATTGCCCGGATATTCTGTGCTAATATAAGGGATATCCCATTGTGCAGGAGCAGTGATCCATGAAACGTGCTGTCAGCGTCAGCCTGGGGAGTCCCAGTCGTGACAAAAAAGTAATTGTCAATTTAAACGGCATGGAAATCAGCATTGAACGGATTGGAACCGGCGGAGATGTGCGCCGCGCCCAACAGCTTTACGCTGAACTGGACGGCAAGGTGGACTGTCTTTCGGTGGGAGGGGTGGACCTCTACCTCTACCTGCCCACCCCCAAAGGAAAAAAACGCTATCCGCTGCGTTCCGCCTTCAAGCTGGTCAAGGATGTCCATCACACCCCCGTGGTGGACGGCTCCGGGTTGAAGCACACCCTGGAGCGGCGTGTTTTCGAACTGGCAAAGCCCCAGCTGGGCGGCGAAATCCCCCACTTCAAAAAAGCGTTTGTCACCATGGCGGTGGACCGCCTGGGGCTGGCAATTGCCGCCAACGAGGTTTCGGATGAAATCACCGCGGGCGACCTGATGATGGAATTTGATCTGCCCATTCCCATCCGCGGGCTGCAGAATTTTTACCGGGTTGCTGCAATCCTGCTGCCCATTGTCAGCTACCTGCCCCTCAAGACAATCTTCCCGCCGGGTTACAAGGACGAGCCGATTGTCCCCAAGTTCCACAAGTACTGGCAGGAAGCCGACCTGATTGCCGGGGATTTCCTCTACATGCGCAAGCACATGCCCGATGATCTGCGCGGCAAGTGGGTGGTCACCAATACCACCACTGCCGAAAATCACGAACTGCTGCGCGCCCGGGGCGTGCGTATGTTCATCACCACCACGCCGGTGCTGGATGGCAGGTCATTTGGGACAAACATGATGGAAGCCCTGCTGACGACCTACGCCGGAAAGGGGCGCCCGCTGAACGACGAGGAAATCAACGCTTATATTGACGAACTGGAATTCCTGCGCCCAACGGTGACGCAGTTAAATTAATCCCCCAACCCGCAAAAAGGCACCAGGATCCCATCGATCCCTGGTGCTTTTTGTTTTCGGGGTTCTCACCCAATGGCAGCCCGCAGACGGCGCGCCAGTACGCCAAACTCCGGCGTATAGCGGATTTCCTCGGCGCGCGGGCGGGGCAGGTCCACTGCCAGGTCCAGGCAAATCCGCCCGGGGCGGGGCGTCATCACCAGCACCCGGTCGGAAAGCAGGATTGCCTCCGAGATGGAATGGGTAACCATCAACACGGTCTTGCGGCGGGTTTGCCAGAGTGAAAGCAGTTCCGCTCCCATCCGCTCGCGCGTCAAGGCATCGAGTGCGCCAAAAGGCTCATCCAGCAGCAGCAAATCCGGGTCCTGGATGAACGCCCGCGCCAGCGCCACCCGCTGCGCCATGCCACCGGACAGGTCACGCGGCCAGGCATCCTCAAAACCGCTCAAGCCCACCAGTTCCACCCACTCGCGCGCCTTTCGCCCGGCGTCCTCCGGGGGGGTGTTCTCCAACTCCAGCGGCAGGGTGATGTTCTCCAACACTGTCCGCCAGGGCATCAGGTTTGCCTGTTGGAATACCAGTCCAATACGCGGCAGCTGGTCGTTTTCGAAGTGAAACCGCACCTGCCCGCGGGTGGGTTTCAGCAAACCCGCCAGCACCCGCAGCAGGGTGGTTTTACCGCTGCCGGAAGGTCCCAGCACTGCCACAAATTCCTGCGGCGCCAGAGCCAGGTTCACCCTCTCCAGGGCGGTCAGCCGGGTTGGGCGGGTGAAGGTCATATCCAAGTCAATGATTTCCACAACGGGGGGGAAATCAACTGGACGAGGAACAGGGGAACAGGGAGTGCCTTCCATAATCAAGCCACATCAGGGAATGAACTGGTTGGTAAACGCCCTGTCCAGGTCCACTTCAGATTTCAGCAGCCCCATTTGCAGCAGGACTGACTGCATATTCCACCAGCCCTGTGGATCGGAATAACCCAGCCTCTCCCCCTGCCACATTTCAATCGAATCTGCCAGCACCTTGCGCTGGACCACCTGGTCTGCCTGGGCAAGGTTATCCACATATTTTTTACAGATTTCATAGGCACCATCGGGGTCGGCAATAACATCTTCGATGCCGCGCAGGGTGGCACGCACCATGCTTTCCACCAGCTGTGGATTTTCCTGGAGGACCTTTTCGCTGGTGATCAGCCCATTGGAAACCAGGTCCATGTAATCAGATGTTTTCAGGATGGTGATGTCATAGCCGCGGGCTTGCAGCTGGTTCGGTTCATTGGCAGTGTAGATGACCGCCGCCTCCACCTGGTCGGTGGCAAGCGCTTCCACCTGGGTGAACCCGATGGACTGCAGCCGGACATCATTCTCGGTCAGCCCGGCGGAGGAAAGCAGCGCTACAAAGCCAATGTAGCTTGCGCCGTACAAGCCGGGGATGCCAATAATTTTTCCCTTTAGATCTTCAGGAGCCTGGATGTTGTATTTGGCACTGGCAGCCACTCCCACCGGGTATTTTTGATACCATGCCATCACGTAGGTGACAGGCAGCCCGCTACCACGCCCCAGCAGAACCTGCTCGCCGGACACCACCGCAAACTGAAGCTCACCGGCGCCAACCAGGGCGACATTGTCATTTTCCATGCTGTAATCCAACTCCACCGCCAGCCCTTCATCAGCATAATATCCCTTCTCCAGCGCTACGTAGAGGGGGGCAAACTGGACATTGGGAATATATCCCAATGGCAGGTGCACCGGTGCCAGGCTGGGGGTGGGTTGCGGCGTACAGGCGGCAAGCAGCAGGGTAATGATCAGAAGGGGAAAGACCAGGCGTTTCATCCAAACAACTCCAAACATTTAGAATGCATTTTCACCCTGCCAGCGCAGCAGGCGGCGCTCCAGCAGGACCACAACTCCATACAGGCAAACTGCCAGGGTGATCAGCGTAAAGACGGCAACGAAGACCAGGGCGGTGTCGAACTGACCGCGCCCGACGTTAATCAAGAAACCCAGCCCGCGGTCTGCACTGACAAACTCGCCGACAATCGCGCCAATGACGGAGAGCGTGGCTCCCACCCGCAGCCCGCCCAAAAATACCGGCAGGGCAGCCGGGATTTCCAGGTGGCGCAGCATCTGCCCGCGGCTGGCGCGCAGGGAGCGCATCAGGTCGCGCAGGTTTTCGGGCACTGCGCGCAATCCCACCACCGTGTTCACCAGGATGGGGAAGAAAACCGTCAGAGCGCAGATGAGCACCTTGGGGAACAAGCCGGGCTTGAACCAGATGATGATGAGAGGGGCAATCGCAACAATCGGGATTGCCTGGGAGGCTACCAGGTATGGCGCCACGATCTGTTCCAGCAGACGGGAACGCGCCAGCCAGTATCCCAGGACGGTGGCAAGTGTGCTGCCAGCCAGCAGACCAAGCAAAACTTCAAACAGGGTGGTGGACGTATGACGCAGTAATGTGCCATCCTGCAGGGTTTGCAGAAAACGCCCCCAGACATCTGCCGGGGGGGGAAGAATGAAAGCGGGCAGGTTGCTCCAGCGTGCCGCCGCCATCCAGATCAGGATGGCTGTCAGCAGCGAAACAAGCACACCCAGGTTACGCCAGCGGTGCGCCAGCCCAACCCAGGTGCTGCGGCTCTCCTCCGAAGATTGATATTCATCCATCCCGCAACCCACCAACAAAAAACCCCAAAGAGTGTTCTCCGGGGCAAACATCGCCGCAAACACCTCCGCGCGGCTGCCTTCTTTCATCCGGACTGTACCGTCGACCCCGGAATTTCACCGGGTCGTGCGCATTTGCGCTTGTGGGTTCTCACCACCGATCGGGATTTGGAATGGAACATCCCTCACCCTGCCCCGAAGGCTTTCAAAAGTAGTATAGCCCGGACTTGACAGGGTGTCAATTCTTTTGCATCCGATTTGAAGGATCAACCCCTGACCAGTTTTTGTCATTCAATCTGGTGCAGGTATCCATCCCCTGACAGGTGGCTCGGGAATTCACGAGTGAGGGTGACATGCTCCAGAGAGTTGTACCGCACCGGCTGGATGACGCTGCCATTTTCCCCCGGTGAATCTTCAGCCTGCCCTTACAGCCCCACCGAAACGCGGTTGCGCCCGCTTTGCTTGCTGCGGTACAACAGTTCATCCGCCCGCTGGAGCGCTGCCTGCGGATCCTCATCAGGACGGATGAGGGTTGCCCCTGCCGAAACCGTCACCTGCAGGATTTCTTCTTCAATCAAAATATGGGATGAAGCGACCAATGACCGCAGGGTTTCGGCAGATACAGCAAGCTCGGCGGCATCCACCTGGCGCAACACCACCAGGAGTTCATCCCCGCCCCAGCGCCCCACCTCATCCACCGGGCGGATGTTTTTGCGCAGCGTGGTGGCAACCAGCTGCAGGATGCGATCCCCCGCCAGGTGACCATGGGTGTCGTTGATCTGTTTAAAGAAATCAATATCCAGCAGGATCAATCCGTAGGAAGGCGTCCGCAGCAAGACATCCTTGCTGGCAGCCTCCAGGATCAGGTCAATGCCGCGCCGGTTGGCAGCCCCGGTGAGTGGATCGCGGTAAACGGTCTGGCTCATTTCCTCCAGGCGTTTTTGGGTATGGAACAATTCTGAATTATCGCTAAATATTTCCACTGCACCAATGATTCTGCCATTTTCATCCTGGATGGGGGAAACCCGCACCAGCACCGGCACACGGTAGCCATCGGCATGGCGCAAAAACACATGGGCTTCCTTCTGCTGACCATCCAACATGCTGGCAGCCAGCGGGCACATACCGGTGCAAAGCAACCTCCCGGCGGCATCCACGTGTTCCAGGATATTGTCGGCACAGCGCCGCCCCATCACCTGCTCCGCCAGGTAACCGGTGATCCGTTCAGCGCCATGATTCCAATAGGTAATCCGCCGTTCACGATCCACAAAATAGACACCATCGTACAGGTGATCCAGGATTTCCTTGTAAAACAAATTCATGATTGCTTCTTTTCCCGGTGTTTGTTTTTATCCATCCAAGCATCAGGATTATACCCGATTCCACACCCTTCCCGGAGTGCACCATCCCCGGAGATGGTTCGCCGGGGATGGTGGAACAGTCCGTTGGCACGGAACAGGCTAGAAGGGGAAGTGAATCGCCGTCCCTGCCACAATAATCCAGGCAATCAACATGGCATTGAGGAATGCCCCCACGTACACCCTGCCTGTCTTGCGGAAGAAGAAAGTGGAGACCAGGGCTGCAATTGTCAGCAGCGGCAGGTACTGGTATGCCACAATGGTGAACAGTGGTTCGGCTGCATTTGCCAGGGTGCCGCCCGCATACAGCGGGATGTACTGGACAACGAGCAGGATGATGAAGCCAAGAATCATCTGCGCGACATTCACCAGCATGGCAGTTCCCAGGCTCACATCCCTGCCGTCCTTCCGAGCCAGCCGGAGCTGCCCGTTCAGCAGAACACCCGACATCAGGAAGAAGGCAAGCAGCGGAATGGCATAGACCAGGGCGATCCGGGCTTGCAGTGGTGAAAGCAGCTTGACCGCCATCACGTAGAAGCGGAAGTCGGTTTTGAACAGGAAGTCTGACAGTGCCAGCAGGATGTATGCACCAAACACCACGGCAAACGCCAGCAGGAAGGATTTGCCAATCTTTGCCCAATCGGGTTTGCCCTTCCAGGCTACGCCGTAGGATTCACAGGTCCCGCCAGCCTTCTTGTTGAAGGCAAAATGCCAGATGGTGAACAGCACCAGGAAGATGCCTGTATTGACCAGCGCCCAGGTAACCACACCGGTGGTGATATTCTGTGGCAGCAGCGCACTTGCACTGAAGGGCGCATCCGTGACATGCATGGCTTTGAAGTAGGTCAGCGGTGGAATGGCAATGCCCAGAATGGTGGCGATCCACCAGCCTATACCGGTGGCGGATTTCCGTTCCGGCATTTCCTCCGCCAGCACACCAAAGTAACGGGTTTGCAGCAGCAATCCGCCCATGGGGAAGAGAAACAGCACCATGCCCAGCAGGGCAATCAGGGTGCCAATTTCCTTCCAGTACCAGATCTGGTTGTTGACGGGGATATCCTTGCCGCCTTCCAGTGTCCGGGAGAACCAGTCCACTGCCATGCCAATTGGCTTGGTCAGGATATGGTCCCCGGGGTGGTTGTTGTTGGGCATATACAGCATGCGGGCAGTTCCAGCTTCAATGGAGCCATAGAGTTTTTCCACCTGCACGGTTTCAGTGGTGCCAAACAAGGTTTTTAGCTTGTCGGTGTTGACAATATCCGCCGCAACCGGGCTTCCCCACATCAGCATGGAAAATTCATCATAGCGGGAGAATATCAGCCCCAAGTTGCGGGGGAACTCCGCCGTTCCATCCGCCACCCCATAGGTTCCAGTGGAGGACCCTGCCAGCACCATTGCCTTGTAGCCATCCGGCAGGACCATTGCCTGCGCCACAGAAGCCCAACCTCCCATCGAGTGACCGGAGATGCCAATATTGTCCTTGTCCACGATATCGAGGGAACGCAGGAAGACCAGCGCGTCCGGTCCGCCAAAGCCGTTGGCAAAAGCAGGCGGGTCCGAATAGCCATGCCCGGTCTGGTCGGATGCCAGCACCACGTACCCGCGGCGGGCATATTCAATGGCAAAACCGGACTGGGTTTCGCGTGAGTTGATGTAGCCGTGGATGGCGACAATCCCGGGAGCCGGATTTTCCGCCGTGACGCCCTTGGGAATATACAACAGACCGCTCATCATTGTGCCATTGGTGCCCATCCAGCGCACATCGCGGACTTCCACAGTGCCGCCCACCGTCTGGATAAGATACGCCAGCAGACCGCCGCCCAGCACCATCACAAGCGAGATCAGCAGAAGAATGCAATAGATTTTTGTCTTGCATTGAGTATTCATCCAATCCTCCTCAGAAAGTCAAAAGAAATCCCAATCAACCGTGATGAACCAATGAAGTCAGCCAGCAAAACGCGTGAGATGGAATATGCCTCCTTTCCCTTGGAAAAACCATTTTCCCCCCTCAATGACCAGACTCTGTCAACATTGTCAATCAATGTAGTCCAATTTCATTGTAGCGAGGATGAATGGAAAGTCAAGCACCCGGTAAACCAATTTCTTTGAATCTCCATGCAGGAACTGTGCAAATGCACCATCCGGCGCGATAATGCACATATTCCCCAAAACCGGAGAGTTTCACCATGAGCAAGATTCGTTCCACCCGCCAGCGCGTCCGCCGCGCCCTGTTAATTGTGGCTTTCCTGGCTTTTCCCATTACAATGAATTATTTCTCCCCCTATGTCATCATTGATGGCGCATCGCAGGGTGTGGTCAATGGCAGCCTGGTGGTTTTTGGATTGATGTTCCTCTCCTCGCTGGTGTTGGGCAGGTTGTGGTGCGGCTGGGCATGCCCGGCAGGAGCGCTGGGGGAAATCTGCCAGCCGGTGAATGACCGCCCGGTCCATCGGAAAAAGCTGGACTGGATCAAGTGGGCAATCTGGATTCCGTGGATCGGAATCATCGTTGCCATGGTCATCCGGGCAGGCGGGTACCAGCGGGTGGACCTGCTGCTGGATACAGTGAATGGCATCTCGGTTGCCGGGAATGCCGACCGCCCGATCGTGTTTGCCTACATCATCTATTACATGGTGATTGCCCTGTTTGCCGGGCTTGCCATGCTGGTTGGCAGGCGGGCAGGCTGTCACAGCCTGTGCTGGATGGCACCCTTCATGATCCTGGGCAGGAAAATCCGCAACCTTACTGCCTGGCATTCGCTGCGGCTGAAAGCATCACCGGACCGCTGTGCAGACTGCAAGACCTGCACGTACAACTGCCCGATGAGCCTGGATGTGAACGGGATGGTGAAACTGGGCGCGATGGAACATACCGAATGCATCCTGTGCGGCACCTGCGTGGATAACTGTCCCAACCACGCAATTGAATTTTCCTTCAGCAAAGGGAAGTGACGCCGGGAAGTTTGGTACAATTACGTCCATGTACCAGAAAAACACTCCCAAACGAAAAACCGGGCGGATTTTACTGATCCTGGCTGGCTTGATTTTGCTGGCATTGGCAATTTATCAACTGCCGCCGGTCAAATCGCGCCTGTCCTGGCGGATTGAATATGCCCTCATCTACCTGCGCGGGGTATTCAACCCGGTGGAGGCAGTACCCACCCCGGTGGCAAGCCAACCGCTGCCTACGGCAACCCCCGCGGCAACCTTCACCCCCCTGCCTGCCACCCCCACGACGGGAATCACCCCAACCACAGCACCCACGCCCACCCCGCTGCCGCTGCAGGTCTTTTTACCCTCCCCCCGGCATGAGAAGGAAGACCTGAACGCCTGCGGTCCCGCCACCCTGGCGATGTACCTGAATTACTGGGGCTGGCAGGGCGATCAGTTCACCATCTCGGATGTCATCAAACCCATCCGGGCAGACCGCAACGTGAACGTGGAGGAACTGGTCTATTACTCCCGCAACTACACCGGTTGGCTGCTCACCGAATACCGGGTGGGCGGCAACCTGGAGATGCTCCGCCAGCTTCTTGCAGCGGAAATTCCTGTCATGATTGAAGGCTCATTCCTGATTGACCAGAGTTACTGGCCAAACGATGACCGCTGGGCGGGACATTACCTGTTGGTGAACGGCTATGATGACAGCCGCCAGTCCTTCCTGCTGCAGGATTCCGAGCGCGGACCGGATCAAATGGTGCCGTATGAGACCCTGAAAGCAGACTGGCAATCCTTCAATTATGTCTATATCCTCGTGTACCCGCCGGAAAAACAGGAAACGGTGAAAGCCATCCTGGGGGATAACTGGGACCCGGATCAAAACCGGCAAAATGCCCTGGAGCTGGCTCAGGCGGAAACCGAAGCGGATCCCGATAACGCATTTGCCTGGTTTAACCTGGGCACCAACCTGGTTTATTTTGACCGCCATGCAGATGCCGTCACGGCTTATGACCAAGCCCGTTCCCTTGGATTGCCCCAGCGGATGCTGCGCTACCAGTTTGGACCCTTCCTTGCCTACTTTAATGCCCTGCGCACCGAAGACCTGCTGGCACTGACAGATTATGCCCTTGACCGGACTGCCAACTCGGAAGAGGCGCTATTGTGGCGCGGCTGGGCGCTGTACCGGCAGGGGAACAAGGCAGAAGCACTGTCCAGTTTCCAGCAGGCGCTGGAAGCACATCCGGGTTACCACGATGCCATTTATGCCATCGAATACGTGCAATCCAACTAGGAGAATCCATGCCGCTTGACCTCTCCCGCATCCGGGCAATTTGCTTTGATGTGGATGGCACACTCAGCGATACAGATGATATGTGGGTTGCCCGGTTGGTTCGCCCCCTCCAGCTGGTGCGCTGGATGCTGCCCAACAGGGATGTACATTCCGCGGCGCGCCGCCTGGTGATGGAAATGGAAACACCCGGCAATTTTGCCTATCACCTGCTGGACCGGCTGCACCTGGATGATGAAGCCGCTCACCTGATCAATACACTGGCACACCGGAAATCCCGCCGCAAGGCGCACCCCTTCCTGCTCATTCCGGGCATGGCAGAGATGCTGGATGCGCTGGGAAGGCATTATCCCCTTTCAGTGGTCAGCGCCAGGGATGCAGAGACCACCCATTCTTTTCTGGAACAGTTCCACCTGTTGCCGCATTTCCAGGCAGTGGCAACAGCCCAGACCTGCACCTTTACCAAGCCATATCCCCACCCCATCCAGTGGGCGGCGGAGAAAATGGGCGTGCCGCCAGAAAATTGCTTGATGGTCGGCGATACAACCGTGGATATCAGGGCAGGCAGGGCTGCCGGGGCGCAGACCGTGGGGGTGTTGTGCGGGTTTGGCTACCGGGAGGAACTGGAACGCGCCGGGGCAGACGCCATCCTGAACAGCACAGGCGAGCTGGCAAACCTGCTGTAAATGCAAGACAAACAACCGTTCCCTGAGGGCTTACCCCTCCATGGAATGATCGCTATTGTGCAGCCATCTGGTGACACCAGGTTTTAACCTCAGGCATGTGCATCGCTCAAGAACGGAATATGCGTCATAACGGCAGGTGATTGGGTCTGTGATCGAAACAGGATACCGTTCCACCAGCATGATGGGATGATTATAGCGGGGGGAAAACAATTGTATTTTCTCCCTGGCAAACATCTGAACAATGGTCGCAGCCAGTACCGCCTGGGACAAAAAGAATTGCCGCGCCTTCCTTTCAGCATATAAAGGAGCAAATCGCCGGTCCAGGTACAGGCGTTCAAAATTCTCCCGCCATGTGCGGAGAATTCCTGCTTTCGGACGGACCACCAGCAGCCCGGCATTAAAATGTGCATAGATCTCCTGCGCGTCCATGGTGGAGACCACCGGGAAAAGGCGATCCAGTGATACACCACACCCGCCAAACACTTCCCGCCAGAAATCATCCAGGGGTTGGCTAAAAAGCGAGGAAATGTTTTTCAAATGCACCGGGCAACAACCAAGGGAAACCGATTCTGGCAATTGAAACGCATCCGGCTGATCCAGAACCATGGTATCGGAATCCATCCACACCAGCAAATCCTTGCCTGCGCGATCCTCCGCCTCAGCCGCGGCATAGACCTTCTGTGCCAATGGAAAATCCAACCCACCAGGCGGCAAACAAAATGGGAAAACAGAGACAGATAACTCTTCCAGCGCACGGCGGGCAGCTGTTGAGAGGGGAGATTGCTCCGGTTCCATGACGTGGATTGCAGAATCAGCAACCACTCCTGCAAACTGCCGAATGCTGCGGGCAAGCAAAATGGTTTCCCGCTCATCTCCACCGTACGCAGGCATCAAGGAAAAAATCATATGACCTTCCAGAACCAACCCATTCTGCCCAAATGAACAACAACCGCCCGCAAATTAACCTCCCGGACCCTGCCCATCACTATCCGGGCAACACATGGATTGAACCACTTCCAATCCTTCATCCTCCGTCACCACCACCAGTACATCCCCCACACGCAGCATGGTTTCGCCATGAGGCAGAATGATTGTTTGACCGCGACGGATTGAAGAAATAACTGCTGATTTCGGCCAGGAAATGTGTTTTATGCGTTTTCCCACCAGGTCTGAGCCTCTTTCGATGGCTATCTCGTGAACTTCAACCCCGGCAAGAATACCAAGCCGCTCTTGGTGGATATGATGCCTGCGGGATGCCCGCCGCATCAGTGCCAGGTCATAAGCGCGGATAACATCACTCCGGCGCAGCATACCAATTAACTTGGTGGGATCATCACGATCCACAACAGGCAAACGACCAATATCCCTGCTACTCATCCGGCGCATCACCTGGTCCACAGTTTCATCCGGGTAGGCAATGACCAGGTTGCGCGAGCAGATCTCACCCACAGTCTTGTTTTGCCACCCCGGATGCGCCTGGGAGGCATCCAAATCCTGCAACGTCAGCATGCCAACCAGTCTGCCGTTCCTGTCCAGAACCGGCATGCCGTGGCGTTTCCGGTGGGTGAAAACATCAATTGCCGCCGGTATGAGGTCCGTATCCTGCACGGCAGACAGGTCAGGATTCATGACTTCCCCGGCACGTATGCCCGCCATGACTTCAATATCGCGACCATTTTCCAGTTGAATGCCATTGAGCGCCAGGGGTAAACGATACACCGACTCCCTTTGGATCCAGCGGGACACCAGGAGACTCACAGCCACGGAAAACATCAATGGAAGGATGATGTGATAATCGCGGGTCATTTCAAACAACAACAGGATGGCAGTCAACGGGGCGTGCACCGTCCCGGCTAACACAGCCGCCATCCCCACCATGGCAAACGCCGGGGGTGATATGAGCATACCGGGAAATGCCATGCCAGCCAGTTTTCCAAACAACCCGCCCAAGACTGCCCCCAGGAAGAGCGCCGGGGCAAAAACACCCCCCACGAAACCACCACCAATGCTGGCTGGGGTCAGAATCAACTTGGCAATCAGCAAAAATAACAAAAGGTGAATTGGAAAATTTTGATGACCCAATAGCCCTTCAATTGTGCTGTAACCTACCCCAAATATTTGTGGGAGGAAGATGCCTGTCACTCCAACGAGCACCCCGGCGATTGCAGGTTTTAACCAGGCGGGGACAGCCAGCCTTGAAAACGTAGCGCGGGAAAAATAAATCAGGCGAATATACCCGGCTGCCAGCGGACCAGCAAGCAAGCCCAACACCAGATAGAGGGGGAGTTCTGCGGCAGAACTCAGGGAATAGGCAGGGACAAGGAATGCAGGCTGTGATCCGGAGACTGCCTGGGTAAAGATGGATGAAATAACCGCCGAAATGGCAGCAAAGGCAAACGAGGCATTACTTAATTCCCCCAACAACACTTCCAGTGCAAAAAACACCCCGGCAATTGGCGCATTAAAAGCAGCCGCTATGCCCGCAGCAGCGCCACCGGCAACCAGTGTCCGCACACGGTCTTCTGAAAACCGCATAATTTTTCCAACCAGCGACCCAAAATTGGCACCCACCTGGACGGAAGGATCCTCCGGACCGACAGAAGCACCAGAGCCAATGGATATTGCCGCCAGGGTGACACGAATGGGCATTTTCTGGTAGGGGAGCCTGCCACCAGCCAGAGCACATGCCTCAATAATACCCGGTACGCCATGGTATTTCTCCCTGCCAATCCAGCGGCTGGCAGCCAAGCCCACTGCCAACCCGCCCAGGATGGGAAGGAATGCCACATTCCATCGACCCAACGGTGCAAGCGTACCCGCCAGTGTGTGAAACATGAATCCTTCAAACAAGGAAATCAATTGTTTAAATGCCCAAACACCAGCGCCAGCCAGTAAACCCACCCCAACTGCAGCAATCCCCATTTGCATGGATTCGGGCAGAGTCAAACGGCTGCGCAGCCTGGAAACCAGGACAGCAAGGGAAAATGGTGGATTGGTATCCATGACCAGCCTGAGGGTCATTATATCCCAATCAGAGTCACAAAGATTCACACACAGGAATAATCCGACACCCCACCCTGTTTTGCTGTGTGTGGCGATAATGCCCGGAGTTTTTCACTTAAAGTACAATCATATTGAACCGAACATTCATCATAACTACTGGATGTTGGGCGCGCCATGGACTATCGGTTCCAAGGCATGGCGGTTTGTGAGTATTATAGGGAACTTGTGACAATGAAAGAGGTCAGGAGATGTTTCAAAGCTGCATCCATTCCAGTTCACATGGATGCCATTCTTACCCGGATCTCCAACATCAGGAGAGGGATTTATTGATTGGGTTTTTGCTTAAACTGGTTATATAAAAAGTGTCCCAGAAGAATGATCCCAATCAGAATCAGCAGTCCCTGAAGAAATCCCAGGTCCGGGGCAGGGGCAGGGGCTGATACCGGGCTGGAAACCGTAATTGGGTTATTGATTGCTTTTACAATCGGTTCAAATACCATGTCTGTACCAGAAAAAACAAACCCCAAACCGGCAACAATTTCAAGAAAATTTTTAAATCTTGATTCCATCACTTGCCTCCAGAATTGAAAATATTAATATAATTTTCATCATATTGCTCATATTATTGCACATTTTTATTTTTAATGATTAAAATATTATTAGTAGTGGACAATTCATCCCAATCCAAATGACAAACGGCTCCATTGCCCAGGAATCATCATGCAGATTCGCAATATGGATTGAGAAACAGACAAAGGGTCTGCTCCAAAGAAAACAAAAACCACCCTGCCGGGTGGTTTGAATTGGCGGGAGGCTGGTTAGAACAAGCCAAAGAAACGAAACAGCGGACGGGCGGCTGCCATACCGGGCCAGGGGATGGCTGCCAGCATCAGCAGGAAGGACAGGACAAACCAGAGTGCGGAGCGGCGAAACTTGAGGCGATCTGTTGCTGCTTTTTTGGCTGCCCCCACGCCCACGTGGGCAAAAATCAACGCCACAATCATCACCAGCCAGTGTTCCACTGCAAAGAAACGCACCGATGCCGTTGACATGGCAGCGCTCATATCCGCAGCAAGAACGCCAAACCAGCCCTTTGTGAAGAACAAAATGACACCCAGTAGAAGCTGAAGGTCAAACAGCCCGGCGTAGAGGCTGCCGGAGCGGGCATCGGCGGAGGTGTAGATCTTTTTGCCCAGCCAGCCGGAAAAGGCGCGCACCAGGGCAATCACGGCAAGGATGATCACCACCCAGCGGGTGAGGTTGTGGAGGGTCTGCAAAATCAGGTTGAGTGTGCTCATCGGTTAACTCCTTGTGAATTTGATTGATTTTACACGATGCCGACCCGAACTTCCAATGAGTGTGCAAGGTTGGCAATAATTTGCAGTACAATCAGGTCTGAATTTCATTCCCCATCATTTTCAAGTTGAAAGAGGATCACCATGAATATCCTGATTTTATATGATACTGCCTTTGGCAATACCGGGCAGGTTGCGCAGGCGATTGGCTCCGCCCTGGAAGACCGGGGATCGGTGCGGGTACTCAAGGTCAGCGAGGCAAGCCTGGCAGACCTGCAAGGCGTGGATGTGCTGATTGCCGGTTCACCCACCCAGGCATTTCAACCCCTCAAGGGGCTGACCGCCTTTTTGAAGAGCATCCCTCCCGGCGGATTAAAGGGGATGCGGGCGGCTGCCTTTGACACGCGCGTGGACGTGCAGGCGGTTGGTTCGGGATTCCTGACCTTGATGGTGAAGTTGTTCGGTTACGCCGCCGAGCCAATCTCCCGGATGTTGAAAAGCAAGGGAGCGGAAATCCTGCTCCAGCCGGAAGGGTTTTTCGTACTGGACAAGGAAGGACCGCTCAAGGACGGGGAGATGGAGCGTGCGGCTGGCTGGGCGCGGCAGATTTCATAAGGTTTAACACCCCAACATCAATATTAAATTGCATCCCCCGCAAGCAGAATGGGAAAACCTTTCGCTTGCGGGGTTACCATTTGGATATAACGGCTTATTCACATCCTGGATTTCGGGTAAAATGGACCCGGAAGTCCAAATTATTTGTATTTTTGCGAGATTTGGGAGATATTTCATGAAAAAGTCTGAAACGCATGAACTTGATCAATATCTATCAGGAGCAATTGAACGCTTCCATCAGGAACGGATTCAAATGATTTCCCAAATATCTTTATCCACCTTGCTAATGGATCCAGTACAAATCATTCTGAATTTACAAGGAGATAACGCGAGAAAATTTATCGAAGGCTTATTGGTTAACTATTTGTCTTGCCAGGAAGGTGAATTATTCAACGGAATGATGAAGCATTTAGCAATCCATATTGCGAATACAACACATGAGTGCTTCCAATCTCCTTTTCCCGGGATTGATCTAATATTCGCGATTGGTGGCATACTTTATATAATTACCATCCAAACAAACCCTGCTATCATAGCTAATGCTGACAATCAAATATTCTCTTTGATTACTAAAGAGCAAGGTTCATCCCTAACCAAAACAGATCGTGAAGTTGTAAAAGTTATTGGTAATTTTTTTGGTAATGCACCATCCAACGGTAATGACCATGGCACACTTACACTGGAGGGCAAGGATTTTTGGGCACTTCTTTCCAACAACGACACCCTTTATCTTGACATGATCGAATCGATAACTTTGCTACTTGATAAGTATTCATACCAATATCAACTTGCCAAAGGAGTAAAAATTGATTCACTAACAAATCAATTTATCATGCAATTTTGCGATCAGACAGGAGTAATAAATCGGAAATTATTACTCCAATAACCCGCCGCAAAATTTCTTGATTCTTAAATTATTTATTAAAGATTCCAGCCAACATTAGGACTGAATTCGCAACAAGGTATAATACCAAAGGAAATCTCACAAAAAGGTTAATCCATGATTGATGATCTTGAATTAGTAACACTTGATGAAGCTGCCCAAATAGTAGGAAAAACAACTCATAATATTCGAGACTATATTCAACGCGGAAGAATTAATAAATACAATAAAAATGGCGAACTCATATTAAAAGCCAGTAATGGGGATTTACGTGTTTCATTGAAGGAATTGAAAATTTTTCTTTCCTTGGTGGAAATTGGGGAAGAAAAACATCATCATGCAGGTCTTCACCCGGAATTAGGGTTTTACAATCTTCCTGAACATCAAAGAACGAAGCATGTGCATCGTTTACACCCCTATCTGGGCAAATTTATTCCCCAATTGGTCGAATGGTTCCTCCAAAGATATTTTATGCCTGATGCGATCATTCTCGATCCATTTATGGGCTCAGGTACCACCCTTGTCCAAGGCAATGAAATGGGGATGCACACAATTGGCATCGATATTTCCCCATTTAACTGCCTTATAGCAAAGGTAAAAACCGATAAATATAACTGTGAAAAAGCTCGCACAGAAATATTGGAAGTTGAAAGACGAGTTAAAACGTTTTCACAGTACTTGACCCATTCTCCTGCAGTCAATCTATTGTTGTTCCCGGATGAAAAAATGGAAGGTTTACAAGAAAGCCTTCTCTCTGAATGTCAAAGCGATTATTTGCATTCATGGTTTGCTCCGAGAACTCTGCTTGAAATGTTATATTATCGCAGATTAATTCCCCATTATTATTATCAAGATTTACTAAAAATTGTGTTAAGCAGAGCAGTTCGATCTTCCCGACTTATTCCTCATTATGATTTAGCAACACCAAAAGCCCCCCTTCCTGTGGGGGAACAATATTGGTGCCGTAAACATAATCGCTTCTGTACCCCCATCGATAATTGTATTGAAAAAATCCATGCTTATAGTGAGGATACAGCACGCCGTATCACTGAGTTCGATGGATTAAGGTCAGACAAAACCGTTACAATTATCCAGGGCGACAGTCGATCAATTCAACTTAATGAACATTATCCAGATGTGTTGGGTAATCGGTTAATTGATGGAATTTTTACCTCCCCGCCTTATGTCGGTCAAATCGATTACCACGATCAACACATATACGCCTATGAACTATTTGGGTTTCCTCGCCAGGACGAATCGGAAATTGGTCCCAAGAAAAGCGGTAAGTCAAAACTGGCACAAAATAAATACGTTGAAGGAATTGCCGAAGTATTCCGGAACATATTACCATTTGTTAAACCTGACGGCACAATATTTATTGTGGCAAATGATCGTTTTGATTTATATCCTGAAATCGCGCGCTTAAGTGGAATGTTTATTCAGGAAGAATTTCATCGTGCTGTTACAAAACGTACAGAGCAAGGTAATGACCCATACCAGGAAACAATATTTATGTTAAAAAAGGAGCATAAGTAATGCCGCTTTCAAAACATCAAATTGACGAAATCATCGATCTACTGGTTACTCAAATTCGGCGCAAGCTGGAAACATATAATCCCGAAACCAACTCAATGCCATTCCATACCAGATTGTTAGGGAAAGATCGGATGGCATTATATTCATTTATTCAATCCATTAACACTACGCTTGGCACATCAGTTTTTGAACAAGTCGCTGTTCTCATCGGTACACCACGTTTTCAGAGAATTGAAAGACAATATACGATTGGAACTCAAATGAGTTCCAGTGCACAAAGTTTAATTCAAGATCTGATGGACGGATTAAGAACATCAGCAATAAAACCGGATAAATCAAGAGAAACCATTGATATTTTGAATGTTTCTGGCGAGGGTAACAGCAGGAGTGTGAAAGCAACACGCGTTGATTTATTCATCATTGACGAACATGGAACCGAATACTATATAGATATTAAAACTGCAAAACCAAACATTGGGGATTTTGTAGGATATAAGAGAACATTGCTTGAATGGATTGCACTCCGGGGTTATGTATCCCAAACAACCTCGATTAAAACACTTTTGGCGATACCATATAATCCTTATGAGCCCCAACCATATCAGCGATGGACTTTACAAGGCTTGTTTGATGTTGCCAATGAAATTTTGGTGGCGGAAGAATTTTGGAATTTTTTAGGTGGCCCTGGCACATACCAAGACACGTTGGATGGATTTGAAAAAGCAGGAATTCTGTTAAAGCCAGAAATTGATCGAAAATTTTCAGAATTTGCCTAATAATATTCCCATATTCTAATAAATTTCTTATAGACTTTTTACAACCTCTGTGCTATACTAACAAAGTCAAACGGCTGGGTGCCCCCCTCACCCCGCCGTTTGGCGCTTTAATGGGCACAAATCAACCCGCCCGCCGCCGCACCGCATGGCGGGTTGCCAGGCAGCGCCAGGCAAACAGGAACCGCAATGCCAGGGGGGAAAACAAGATCCTTGTCCACCAATACGCGCTGCCCGGCTTGTATTCATAGGCAATCCGGTCATGCAACCGGGTGACCCCGGGCTGCAGTTCGGTAAATTGATGCCGGTGCACCCAGCGCGCCAGCGGACCTTCCAGTTGGGAATCGGTAAAGCCGCTGGAATCCACGCCCGAATGAACCGCCACCCACTCCGCCCGCCAACCGCCAAGCCCCAGGCTGAAGCGGGTGATTGAACCTTCCGCCAGAGGATCCGCCTGGAGCAGGCGCATGGGCATGCCCGGGGGTGTCAGTTTTTGGAAAGCTCCCGGGCTGAAGTGAAAATCCACCACCGCCTGCAGCGGTGCACGGACAGTAAACGCCGAGTTAAAAACCGGCATGGCTCACTGCTCCCAGCCTGCCTGCACGGCAGCCGGACGGGCAACAAACCGGAAGACATAGGTCAGCAGCCACAACAGAATCACCGCGCCAAACAAGCCAGGCGCAGCCGTGGAGATTTTTTCCAGCAGCACGCCACCCAGCGAGGGGGAAATGACGCGGGTCAGTGCCTCCAGCGAGGCAGCCAGCCCCAGGGTTCCGCCCACCTCGGCTGGCATCACGGTCTTGGAAATGGCGCTGTTAATCACGGTGTTGAACACCCCACCCGCCACGGCAACGGGTGCCAGCACCACCAAGAGAAGCGGAATACTGGGAACCAAAGCCCAGCCCGTCATGCCTGCCGCCATGATGATGACGGATGCAAGCAGCAACACCCGTTCGGAAAAGCGGGCGGTGAGGGGGCGAATGAGCACCCCCTGGGTGATGACGGAAAGCAGCCCAACATATGCCAGGATGTAGCCGGTATTTTGCGAGTCCAGGTCAAAGCGGTACAGGGCGTACAATGTGAACACGGATTGGAACAGGGAAAATGCCAGCGCGTAGAAAAAGCGGGTATGCAGCAGTGGTCCCACCAGGGGACGGCGCAGGGTGGAGATCATTGCCTGGAAGGTGAAAGGCGGGCGTTGAACCCCGGCAAGTGCTTCCCGCCGGGCGGCGGTCAGGGATTCCGGCAGCCACAATGCCACCAAAACCAGGTTGATCAACGACAACCCGGCTGCCGTGAAGGATGGGACCGCATAACCCCACTGGCTGAGCAATCCACCCACAGCCGGTCCAATAATGAAGCCCAGCCCAAAAGCAGCACCAATCATACCCAACCCGCGGGCGCGGTTTTTCTCATCCGTCACATCGGTGATATATGCCTGTGCCACGCTGATATTTCCGCCGGTGAGACCCGCCAGGATACGGGCGGCAAACAGCATCACCAGGTTGCCAGCCAGACCCAACAACACGAAACCCAGCATGTTTCCAAACACGCTGATCAACAGGACCGGTCGGCGCCCAAAGCGATCGGAAACGCGACCCAGCAGCGGCGCACTGATCAACTGGGCAGCGGCATAGGATGCCACCAGCAAGCCGGTGACAATCCCATCTGCGCCAAAATCAGCCGCATAATAGGGCAGTAGCGGAAGAATCAGGCTGAAACCAAGCAGGTCAATGAAAACAATGAGAAAGATGGCAAATAACTGCTTTTTTGAGGACATACAGAGTTCTCCAGGGACGGGAATGGGTCAGGCGGTTTTCAGCAAAATGGATTCAATTTCGTCCACCATGGAACGCAGCGGGGGCTGGAGCACCACTGCCGGAAAATCTTCCGGCAAACCAGCTTCGGCAAAGCCTTTGCCTCCCACAATGATACGGGGTGCAGGTTCGCCGAAGGTCGGCAGGATCCCGGCAAGGGAGGCAAGCGACCGGGCGGATTCGGGACGGGTTGCGCTGAAAAGCAGCATGCGGGGCTGCAGGGGTGCAACCGCTTCCGCCAGTTTCTCCAACGGCAGATCCTGTCCAAGGTAGCGGACATCCCAGCCGCGCCAGCGCAACAGCACAATGATCATCAACAAACCAACCTGGTGCATTTCACCCGGAGCGCAGGCAGCCAGGATGATGCCGGGATGAGTGGGTCCACCCAGCCCGGAAAGCATGCCCGTTAATTGCAGGGTGCAAAACTGTGTGGCAAAATGCTCCACGGCAATCTGCAATTCCCCGCGGTGCCAGGCTTCGCCAATCTCCTCCAGGGCGGGCTGGATGAGATCCTCCAACACAACCTCCACCGGGTGATCGGCAAAACCGCGCCGTAAAATCTCGCGGGCTGTAATTTCATCAAAATTCCGCAGGGCATGCTGGAATTGGTGGGATAAATCTTGTGGGGAGGGGATGGTTTCGGCACCCGGCGCGGCAGTTCCAGAAGCGGGATCCACGCCCAGCAGGCGCAACTCGTTCAGGAATTCCGTTGCCCGCCCGATGGTCAACCCCCGATCCACCTGCGTTTTCAACCAGCGCAGGATGCGGACATCGTATTCGGAATACAGCCGGTAGCCCTGCTGCCCGCGGCTGGGCGAAGGCATCCCATACCGCCGCTCCCAGGCGCGCAGCGTGACCGGCAGTATGCCCAACAACTGCGCCACAGCCTTGATGTTATATACCGGGATCCTGTCCCGGGGAATGGATGAATCTCCGTTCATGCAGTCACCTTTTCGGATTGAACTGCCAACAGTTTATCATCCGCCAACATGGATGTCCAATCCTTGTACAACCCTGTGCGTTTGGGGACAGGTTTTAGCGACCCGCAAAACCGGGGTTCAACAGCCCGTGGACTGCATCAAGAGCTTCATCCAGGGTGGGTCCCAGGTAGGTGCCGCCCATCTGGCTGCGGAGGTTGGGATTTCGATTATAAGCTGCGCCGCCATACCCAAACAATGGTGCGGGTTTTAATTTTGCCAGCTTCCCTGCCAGCGAACGAGCGGATTTTCCAGCCTCATCAGAGGTGGCGGCAAGGATCACCATGGCAGGGCGCTCGTAACCCGTGTATTCCACCAGGTCATCAATTGGCAGGTCGGGACCCAGGTATTCCACCCGGTACCCTTCCGCGCGAAGCAGGAGGGCAAACATCAGGCTGCCCATCTCGTGCTGCTCGGTGGGAGCGCACCCCACCAGGATATACGGTGCAGTGCGCCGAAGAGGAAGGGATTGGTACATGGTCAGCAGCCTGCCACGCAGGAAAGCGCTCGCCCAGTGTTCGGTTGCCACCCGAATCTTGCCGTTGTACCAGGCTTCTCCAATTTCCACCAGTGCAGGCACCAGCACACGGGTACAATAATCCCGCAATGGGATGGCATCCTGTAAGTCATCCAGCACCTGCTCGGCGGCAACCTCATCATGCTTCATCAATGCCTGCGCCAGGCGAAGGGCATACTCCTCCAGCGGGGCTGTGATTTGTTTCACCTTGGGTTCCACGGGTCCCTGGATGGCATCCGGTGATACGCCGGAGCGCGCCATGGAGCGCAACTCCGCCACCGCCTGGCTGATGGAGATCCCGGCATCCGTGCGGTTTTTAATCCAACGCAAAATCGCCACGTCCCGTTCGGAATACAGGCGGTAGCGGTTGCCGGAACGGTGGGGGGACAGCAGCTCGTGTCGGCGCTCCCAGGCGCGCAATGTTACCGGCAAAATTCCCGTCTGATCGCTGACGGTCTTTATGGAATACTTCGGTTCATCCGACAGTTCTTTGATGGTTGTCATCTTGCTCTCCACGAGTCAGGGTCAGGTTATCCAACATCTCATTAAGTATATACATACATTATACATATTTATTCGGAAATTTCAAGCCTGTTAATCAATCCATTTCAGAAGTGATTCCCGCACAGGAACCATTGGACATCCAAATGCGTCTCATTTATACCCGTGAGTGGCACGGGCTTGTTTGGATGAGACATCCTTCATGGCTACCCGTTCCGCACCCCAGAACCCGCAAGCCAAAACCAACCTGCTGATCCTGCTGGCTGTGGTGGAATTCTGCCTGCTGGCAGGGCTGGCATGGGCTTTTTGGGTGCTGGCACAGGAAAACGAATTTTCCGCCCCGGAGCCAGAGGAAGCGATTACCGTATTACCCGCTCATACCCTGCCGCCTGCTTCCACCACAACGCTGTCACTGGCGCTTGCCAGCACACCCACCCCCACGTTGACGGCAATCCCCACCCTCACGGAAACGCCCACGCCCACGGCTACCGATCCACCTGCCCCCACACCCACTGAACCAACACCGCTGCCCGCCATCCTGGCAGCCGGGGATGTAGCTGTCTGCGAGCCTGGAATGACCGCCCAGACAGCGGGACTGCTATGCCATCTTCCCGGTGAAATCCTGGTGCTTGGGGATGCCTCCAATAATCACGGTTCCACCGAGCAATATGCCAACTGCTTCCACCCAACCTGGGGGCAATATCTCAACCGGATGTACGTGGTGCCGGGAAACCATGATTATGAAAGCGGCGGAGATCCATTTTACAGTTACTTTGGCACAGCGGCAGGTCCGCCGGGGCTTGGGTACTTCAGTTTTGACCTGCACGGCTGGCACATCATCGGGCTGAACACGGTCTGCGGACAGGTGGATCGGTGTAGTGAATCCACCGAACAATACCAGTGGCTGATCAACGACCTGGCTGCCCACCCATCGCAATGCAGCCTGGTATTCTGGCACAATCCCTATTTTTCACCGCTGCCCACCGGGGGTGCGGAAAACCTGGAGCCATTCTTCCGCGCCATTTATCACGCCGGAGCGGATATTGTTTTGAATGGTCACGATCACGTATATGTCCGGTACGCCCCGATGGACCCGGAGGGCAATATTGACCCGGAGAACGGGGTGCGGGAGTTTATTGTCGGGACAGGAGGTGCCTACCTGCAAACGAATTTCGTCAGCCTGCCGGCAGAGGAAATGCGCATCTCCACCTGGGGATTGCTGCAACTGGAACTTGGAGAGGGATTCTACCGCTGGAGCTTTTTCGACCTGGAGATGCAGGTACTGGATTCCGGCGAAGATTGGTGCCACTAGCCCCTGCCAGAATCAAGTTAATCCAGCGTCTTCGTCATCAAGACCAATTCCACCCGTTCCACCCAGCCAATGGATTCCCAGAACTGCCGGGCGGAGTGGTTTTCCCGGTACACAAAAATATGGCATTTCTCAATCCCCTGTTCGCGCAGGCGGTTCAGGCAGGCTTGCGCCAGATGTCTGCCAATTCCCTGTCGTTTGTGGGACGAGCGCACAGCCAGGTGGTGGAGGTAACCGCGGCGTCCATCCGTTCCACAGATGACGGCACCAACGATGATATCCCCGTCCACTGCCACAAAAGCCAGTCCCGGGTTGCGCTGCAAAAACGCGCCAATTGCCTCTCGGCTGTCTGCGCTGCTCAGCCCAATCCCCTCCGAGGCTGCCCAGAGGGCATATACCTCGTCATAATCCGCCAGGGTCATTTCACGCAATTGAACTGCCACCCGACACCTCCCGAAACAAGGTTTCCAAACCGGCAGAATCCAGGAAACCATCCGCAGCGGATGCCGCCCCAATTTTCCAGGATGCAAACACCACTGCCCGCCGCAAGGCTGCGCGGGCATCCCCGGTGGCGGTGTAATGATGTAAAAAGCAGGAAAAGAGCGCATCCCCCGCCCCAATGGAATTTACCACCGGGCGGGTCCGGGCAGCGGGAATCCGCTCCATGGCATTTTCGGATCGCAAGCCCAGCAGTGCTCCGCGGCTTCCCATGCCAATCACCACCACAGGGGTGGAATATTTCGACCAGACAGCCCGGAGCCACTCCTCCGGGGGCATGGGCAGCCGTTCATCGGACATAAACAAAATATCGGCGGCTGCCATAAAGTCCGAATTATAGGCATCCTCCAGGTCGGAGATGGTATGGACATCGGTGGCGACCGGTTTTCCTGCCTGTTTTGCTAATTTCAACAACGGGCGGCTGAAGTTGATATTGCACAGTACCGCCAGGTCACAGCCAGCCAGTGCGGATGCAGCCCGTTCCAGGGGGTATGCCCGCTCCTGAATATCCTTGAGATCAACGTGTATCTGGCGGCGCCCTGTTTCATCGTAAAGAATGGCAGAATGAGCGGTTTGCGGCAATTGCGCCAGGACGTTCTCCGCCGGGATGCCATCGGCTGCCAGGGCATGAGCAGCCATCGTACCCGCCTGGTCCGTTCCCACCAATGATAGAAACTGAACAGTATCGCCTAGTACCGTCAGGGCGCGGGAGATGTTGTAGCCCACGCCGGAAATCCGGCTTTGCACGCCCCAGAAGGGGTAATTGACAGGGTTGTAAGCCAGCGGAAAACCACTCACCCGAACCGTGGTTTCCAGGTTGATGAGACCGGAAACAAGGAAGTTCATACCCGGCAGCCTTTTCTGATGGTCAGGAATAAGACGATTATACTTTGCTGGATGAAAATTCGTTATAATCCCAATCCATGCATATGAGAACCCCCCTGCTGAAACCTGCTCCTGCGCTGCCAACCTACCTGGCATACAATACCGGGCAGGCACTGTTGTTTTCCCTGATTTCTGCGGTCAGCAGTATTTATGCCATTACAGTGGCACAACTCACCCCCCTCCAGCTGGTGCTGGTTGGCACCATGCTGGAGGCATCCATCTTTGTATTTGAAATTCCAACCGGTGTGGTGGCAGACCTGGTCAGCCGGCGCATGTCGGTGATCATTGGCGTCCTGTTGATCGGCATCGGGTTTATCGTTTGGGGTTCCTGGACGGAATTTGCAACCATTCTGCTGGCGCAGTTCCTCTGGGGGGTGGGGTACACCTTCACCAGCGGGGCTTCACAGGCGTGGATCAGCGACGAGATTGGCGAGGAGGCTGCCGGACGGGCATTCCTGAAGGCAGTCCGCTATGGACAGTACGCCTCCCTGGCAGGGGTTGGGTTGGCGGTACTTCTGGCGCGCACCAGCCTGGAACTCGCCCTCATCAGCGGCGGGGTGGGTTTCCTCTTCCTGGGGCTGGGGTTGATGCTCTGGATGCCCGAAACCAATTTCCACCCCATCCCGGCGGAAGACCGCACATCCTGGCAGCAATTTTTTCACACCATCCGGCAGGGAGGCAGGCTGATTCAGCGCCGACCGCTGCTGATGGGTATGCTGGCAATCGGGATTTTCTACGGGTTGTATTCGGAAGGTTTTGACCGGCTTTCGGATGCCCTGCTGCTGGAGCGGTTCACCTTCCCACAAGTGGAAGGGTTGCCGCTGGTAACGTGGTTCGCCCTCATTGGTGCAGCGGGCAACCTGGTAAGCGCTGCCGGTACCGCAGTGGTGGAGCGGTGGAAGCTGACCCTCCCCCGCCAACTGGCTGTGGGAATGGGGTTTGCAACCCTGGCAATCATCAGCGGGCTGTCTGTCTTTGCAATCAGCCGGAACCTGGCGCTTTCAATATCCATGATCTGGTGGATTGGCATGCAGCGCCGGATTGCAGCACCGCTGTACACCACCCTGGTCAATCACCAGCTTGATCCGCAGGTGCGCGCCACCGTCCTCTCCATGAGCAGCCAGGTGGATGCCATCGGTCAGATAACCGGTGGACCGCTGGTGGGCGCCATTGCACAGGCAGCAGGGATTCAAAATGGATTGCTTTTTTCAGCAGTCTTGCTGACACCTGCCCTGCTATTGCTGGTGTGGCAAATTTCCCGCCTGCCGCGCCGGGGTTTGCCATCCGCCACTGGAAATCCTTCCAATTAATAGGATCGTTTGTTAAAGAAATATTGGAACTTTCGCGGTGTGACTTGTCAACTGGACTGAACCGGCGTAGAATTACACTGCGATTCTTCCGAACCTGTTTCGCGGAAAAATGAGGTGACTTGTATGCCGGTTTATACATATCGGTGCGAAAACTGCGGCGTTCAGTTCGAGCAAACCCAAAAATTTACAGATAATCCGTTGACGGTCTGCCCGGAATGCGGCGTTCCTGCGCTCCATAAAGTCTATCAACCGGTTGGCATTGTCTTCAAAGGCTCCGGCTTTTATGCGACCGATCACCGCTCGCCATCCGGCGCACCCCGCACGCATACCTCCCATTCCTCCGAGGAGAAGGCAGCTTCCTCTGAAGAGAAAAGCGATGTGAAGGTGAAGGAAACACCCAAGCCCGCCGAGACCAAGACCGACTCGGAATCCTCAAAATCCAGCGAGTAAATCCCATGTCCTATCCCCACGATTCAACACTGCCCCGCCCCCTGGGGGATGATTTGATTCTACGGCGCTCCACGGCTGCCGATGCAGACCGACTGGGGGCATTTAATGAGTGGATTCATACAGCAGATGACGACCCGGAGGATATTCTGCCAAATGAACGATTATCCGCCTGGACGCGCGACCTGCTGCGGGGCGATCATCCAACGTTTGGGGTGGACGATTTTACCATCGTGGAAGACACCCGCACCGGCAAAATCGTCTCCGCACTCAACCTCATCCACCAGACGTGGACCTACGACGGCATTCCCTTTCCGGTGGGGCGCCCCGAACTGGTGGGGACCGACCCCGAATACCGCCACCGCGGGCTGATCCGAAAGCAATTTGAAGTCATCCACGAATGGAGCAGGACGCGCGGTGACATGGTGCAGGCAATCACTGGCATCCCCTATTACTACCGCCTGTTTGGCTACGAGATGGCAATGACGCTGGGTGGTTCCCGCAAGGGATTTGCACCACAAAACGTTCCCGCCCTGAAAGAAGATGAAACCGAGCCGTACCTCATCCGCCCGGCGAACCCGGACGACCTGCCGTGGATTGCCCGGACTGCTGAACAAAACTGGCAGCGCCAGCCGGTTGCCCCGCTGCGGGATGCCGCCCAGTGGCGTTATGAACTGGATGGCAAGAATGCGTTTGATATCAACCGTGTGATCCTGTATATGATCACCACCCTGTCCGGCGAACCGGCAGGCTTCCTGGCGTGTCCGCCCTACCCATGGGGAACCGCCCAGTTTGGCACCACCTACGAGCTGGCTGAGGGCATCTCCTGGCACGCCGTCACCCCCACCGTGCTGCGCTTTTTGTGGAAAATCGGTCAGGAAAACGGTGCCACAGTGAACCGGCGCCGTGATGGGATTGGGCTGGCGCTTGGCGAGTCTCATCCGGCATATGGCGTTACTGCAGACCGGCTGCCGGTGGTGCGTGAGCCGTATGCCTGGTACATCCGGGTTGCCGACCTGCCGGCATTTTTAATGCATATCCGCCCGGCACTGGAAGCGCGCCTGGCAAAATCCGCCCTCTGTGGTTTCAGCGGCAGCATCAAGCTGACGTATTACCAGAAGCAGGGTCAGGAGTGGACGTTTGAGAACGGGAAACTGACCGGTATCGAAGCGATTGACCTGATGTGGAGTAAAGCAGATTGTGCTTTCCCCGGCTTAACCATCCTGCAGCTTGTGTTTGGCTACCGCAGCTTGAAGGAATTGCGCTATGCCCATGCCGACTGCTGGGCAGGCGAGCGATCCAGCCAGCTTCTGAATGCGCTGTTCCCCCGCTGCCCTTCCGATGTATGGGCAATCAGCTAGTTGTACCAATCTTACAGGGAGAGATTCATGAGCCAGTCTTCCAAGCCAAAATTTTCCAACAATGACCGGGAACGAAGCCAGCGGCGTCGTCAACGGGTGCTGTTTGGCATCCTGGCGTTCCTGTTGATCATTTCCTGGATCCTCTCGCTGGTGATTGTGCAATAACCGGCTGACAGTCCTCTCAAAACCTCTCATCACAGGTCTGATAGCTTCTGACAGTTGGACAGCACTACGATACCCTGTATGGAGGGGAAGTTGCTCCATGCTTATCCTGCAAATCCCCTGGATTTGACATTAAAGAGGTGAATTTATGGCTCGTTTCCAAGTTCGATTTGTTCTCGTTGCACTCGCCATTGGCTGGGCGGTGGACTTGCTGTTCTTCAAGCAGCCGCTCGGGTTAAACTTCCTGCTCTGGGTCCTGCTGGTCCTGGCAGGCGGAATTTTCCTGGTCGTCAGCGAGAAGAAAAAACTGGCGTGGCAAAGCTGGATCCTGGCAGCCGTTGTGCTGGCAGCCGGGGCATTGCCATTCCTGCGAATGGATGGAATCACACGGGTTGCCGGGGTTTTGCTGGCGCTGGCTGGCTTGATTTTCCTGGCAGATACAGCCCTCACCGGCAGCTGGCTGCTGTACCGCATTGTGGATTGGGTTTCGATGGTATTCCGGTTGATTGGCGCAGCCTTCAGCCGTCCTCCGGAACTCTTCAAACCGGCGGAGGGCGAGGAACCTTCCTCCCGGTTGACCTTTAAAAGCACTCTCAAGCTGCTGGGGCGCATCCTGCTCGGCTTGATGCTGGCATTGCCCGTGGTGCTGGTGCTGGGGTCATTGCTTTCCAGCGCTGACCAGATCTTTTCGGATCAAATTGCCCAACTGCTGGAAAACCTGCGATTGGAAAAAATCGTGGAATACGGAATGCGCCTGGTTTACGTGGCAGTGCTGGCATACCTGTTTGCCGGTCTGCTGCTGCACACGGCACGCCCCAGGGGAGCAGCTTCCCGGGCAGACCCCCAGCGCGCTGCAATCAAACCGTTCCTGGGCTTCCTCGAGACCAACATCATCCTGGGGGCTGTCCTGGTGCTGTTCCTGGCATTTGTGATGGTCCAGTTCCGCTACCTGTTTGGCGGGGAGACCCACCTCCAGGCAATGGGCTTGACGTATTCCGAATATGCCGTGAGCGGCTTTGAGGAACTGGTGATGGTAGCGGTGCTCAGCTTGGGTTTGTACCTCGTGCTTGCCACCATTGGCAAACGGGAAACACCAGGAAAGATGCGTACATTTACCCTGCTTACAGCCCTCCTGCTGGTGCTGGTGCTGGTCATCCTGGCTTCCTCCTGGATGCGCCTGCGGTTGTACGAGAACGCCTACGGATTCACCCAGTTGCGCACCTATACCCATTTCTTCATCCCCTGGCTGGGTGCGCTGCTGCTGGCAACCCTGGGATTGGAAATCATCCGTCGGCGCGGGCATTTTGCCGTTGCCCTGGTGGCAGCAGCAATTGGGTTTGGTTTGACCCTGGGGCTGGTCAACGTGCAGGGATTTATTGTGCGCCAGAACATTGCCCGCGCTGAAGCCGGCAAACCGCTGGATATGGACTACCTGACCCAGTTATCCTGGGATGCTGTTCCAGTACTCTACGATGAATATCTCAAACTGACACCCGGCAGCGAGGCATACGATAAAGTGAGTTTATCCCTGTCATGCTTTGCCGCAGAATTGCCAGATCAACCCACCCATGACTGGCGCGGCACCACGTTATCCGAAATCCAGGCTCGCAAAATCCTGCAGGATCCACAAAAACATCAAATCTGGAACCGGTATCCCACGCGCTGGAACGAAACAGATCGAGTGTATGAAATCATCACCGACAGCGAGGTCATCCCCTGCAGCATGTTCGAATACTGGGATTGATCCGCCGGATCCGTCCAGACCATCGGAAAAAGATCCCCCCGGTAAACCATTACATCTTTAAATCAGCGTATAATACCTGTGTGCAAATGTTTACCGGAGAGATGGAAATATGCTGACCTTCCGTGACCTGTCCACTGGTTTGCGCGGACTGGATCTACCTTGCAGTGTGCCTGTCCTGGTTCATGCTTCATTATCCTCCTTTGGCGAGGTGCGCGGCGGTGCAGATACCCTGCTGGGTGCAATCCTCTCCCTCACAGGTGGAATTATGATGCCCACCTTCACCTATAAAACCATGCTCATCCCCGAGGATGGACCTGCAGATAACGGGCTGGTTTACGGCACAGGACACGACCTGAACCGGATGGCAGTCTTTTTTTCTGATGACCTTCCCGCCGATCCGCTGATGGGGGTGCTTGCAGAAACGCTGCGCCTGCATCCTGCCGCCCGCCGGTCCATACATCCCATCCTCTCGTTTGCCGGTATTCAAGTGGATGCAGCCCTGGACAGCCAGACGCTGGCGGAACCGCTGGCACCCATTGCCGCCCTGGCAGACCAGGAAGGCTGGGTAGTATTGCTGGGTGTTAACCATACCGTCAACACCAGCTTTCACTTTGCAGAACGCCAGGCTGGACGAAAACAATTTGTCCGCTGGGCGCTGACTCCTGCCGGAGTGGCGGAATGCCCGGGCTTTCCGGGCTGCTCGGATGGATTTGAAGATGCTGCCCCTATCCTGGAGGAGATCACCCGGCGGGTGAAGCTTGGGGACTGCGAAGTACGCGCCCTTCCCATCCAACCCATGCTGGAGACTGTTGGAGACCTTCTGCACAGGGACCCGCTGGCGCTGCTTTGCAGCCGGGATGGCTGCGGGCGCTGTGATGCCGTCCGCCAATCCCTGTCCGCTCTGCACTCGGAGGGACCATGAACCTCCCGCAATCAGATCGAACCCGCAGCTTTCTGCAACTCCTTGTCCATATCAGCCGGGAGTTAAATACTTCGCTGGACAGCACCACCGTGCTGCACCGGGTGCTGATGCTTTCAGCCCGCAATCTGGGGGCGGAGCGCGGCAGCCTCATCACACTGGATGCCCGCCAAAAGCCAGTGGATGCCGCCATTGTGGTGGGGGAACAGTTTCATTCCCACACCCTGCAGCAGCTGCAGGAAATTCTCTCCAGCGGGCTGGCTAGCCGGGTGGTGGAAACCCGCCTGCCGGTACTCATCGCCGATACCAGCCAGGATGACCGCTGGATGCGCCGCCCGGACGATGCCCCGGATCAATCGGGAGCGAAATCGGCGCTGTGCGTCCCCCTGCTTGCCCAGGACCAGTTGGTGGGAGTGTTGACCCTCGTTCACCCCACGCCGCACTTTTTTACCGAGGAGGACCTGGAGCAGCTTGGCGCCATTGCCGACCTGGCAGCACTGGCGGTCCGTAATGCCCAGTTGTATGCCTCGCTGGATGAGGCTCACAAGCTCTACCGCAATCTTTTCCAGGACAATATTGACCCCACCCTGATCACCGACTGGGAGGGACGGGTGCTGGAAGCCAACCGCCAGGCTTCCGCTGTCACCTGCCTTTCGAAAGCAGACCTGGTGGGACAACAGGTAACAGCACTGCACGATGTGAACTGGCAGGTGGTGGGGGAAAAATTTGGCATCCTGCGCGGGGGGGAAATGCTGACCTACGAATCCACCCTGCATTGTGCCTCGGGTCAGCATATCCCGGTGGCAGTGTATGTCCATTCCAGCACATACCTGGGTGGCGACGCCATCCAGTGGATTTTGCGGGACGTGAGCGAACGCAAACGGCTGGACCTGATGCGCGAAGACCTGGCAGCCATGATCTACCATGACCTGCGCTCGCCGCTTTCCAACATTGTTTCCAGCCTCGATATCCTTCCCACCCTGCTGCCCAGGGATGCCAACCCGGTCATCGGGTCGGTTTTGCAGATCGCCTCGCGGTCGGCGGGCAGGATGCAGCGGATGATATCCTCACTGCTGGATATCCACCAGATGGAATCGGGGCAATCGATCCTGCATTTCAGCACCATTGCCCTGGATGAACTGGCGCTGGAGGCATTGGAAACCGTCCGCCCCTATTTTGAAAGCCGCCAGCAGAAAGTGGAAATCCATCTGCCGGTTGGACTGCCGCACCTCCACGTAGATGCGGAAATGATCCGGCGGGTGATCATCAACCTGCTGGAAAATGCCGGAAAGTATTCGCCGATGAACAGCCGGGTGATTCTGGGTGGGGATTATTCGGAAGGATGGGTGACACTGTGGGTGCAGGATGAAGGTCCAGGCATCCCACCGGAATCCCGCCTGTTGATTTTTGACAAGTTCATGCGCCTGCCGCAGGAAAACGTGCCCAAGGGAATGGGGCTGGGGCTGGCATTCTGCCGTCTGGCAGTCCAGGCGCATGGTGGTAAAATTTGGGTGGAAGGTCAACCGCAGGGAGGGAGTTGTTTCAAGTTTTCCCTGCCGGTGACAAACACCTAAGCTCCTCCAGATGGAAGGATTGGAACTGATGCAGGAAATTGCACCGCATGTATTCGTGGAAACGGCATACCCGGGCGTCACCCTGGGAGCCATCAACTGGCAGCATGGGTTGATCCTGATTGATGCCCCCCTGCGGGCGGAAGATGCCAGGTTGTGGCGGTCGTCCATGCTGAACATGGGCGGCGGAATTGACCGGCTGGTCGTCAACCTGGATGCCCATTATGACCGCACCCTGGGTGTGCGCGCCCTGGAGTGCACCATCATCGGTCATGAAAAAATTAACCAGGCATATCGTTCCCGCCCGGTCACATTTAAAGCTGGCAGCGGGGAAACCGGGTCGGACTGGGAAGTGTACAACAACCTGGGCAGCATCCGCTGGGCTCCCCCTGAAATTACCTTTACAGAGGAAATGCAATTGCACTGGGACGATCGTTCCTCCCTGCACCTGGAATATCACCCGGGACCTGCCACGGGGGCATCGTGGGCGATTCTACCGGACCAGGGCATCCTCTTTGTGGGGGACGCAGTGATTGCAGACGCCCCGCCATTTTTAGCCCAGGCAGACCTGCCCGCCTGGCAGGAAGCCCTCCGGTACCTCCTCAGCCCGCAGTTCCAGAATTACCTGCTCGTTGGTGGGAGGAACGGCTTGCTGACCCACAACCATGCCCGCCTGATGCTGGATTTCCTGGTGGAAGTCCACCAGAAGATGGAAGAACTGGCGGAACGAAAAGCCCAGCCCGACGAAACCACTGCCCTCGTGGAACCCCTGTTATCACGCTTCCGCTTCCCGGAAGAAAAGCTTGCCCAGTATACCAACCGGCTGCGCCACGGTTTGCACCAGTATTACCTTCGCCATTACCGCCCCAGCAGCACAGATATTGAGGAGTAGAAACCATCCATGACCAAACCCGCCTTCCATGTTCCTCTCGTTGAAGCCTGGCGTGGACCCATTGTTGAATCCATTATGTATGGATCAGCTGCCATTGTGGATTCCCATGGCAGACTGCTTGCCGCTCTGGGTGATCCCGGCGGCATCACCTACCTGCGTTCCAGCAGCAAGCCCATCCAGGCAATTCCCCTGGTGGAGCGCGGCGGGATGGACGCATTTGGACTGACGGACCAGGAACTGGCATTGATTTGCGCCTCGCATTCCGGGATGGATGAGCATGCTGCCGTTGCAGCTTCCATCCAGCGGAAGGCTGGTGTCACCGAATCCGACCTGATGTGCGGGGTACACCCCCCCACCCACCGCGAGACCCACCTGCGCATGACCATGCGCGGCGAGGAGCCCACCTCCAACCGCCATAACTGTTCGGGAAAACACTCCGGCATGCTGGCACTGGCACAACAGATGCAGGTGCCCACTGCTGATTACATCCAACCAGACCATCCCATCCAGAAAGTGATTTTACAAACCTTTTCCGAGATGAGCGGCGTGCCGGTGGAGCAGATTCCGGTTGGCGTGGACGGCTGCTCGGTGCCCGTGTTTGCTGTTCCCATGTATAACGGCGCATTGGCATTCGCCCGGCTGTGTGATCCCTCCGGGCTGGCGGAAAACCGGGCGGCTGCCTGCCGCCGCATTACCCATGCCATGGCATCCCACCCGGACATGGTGGCTGGACCGGGGCGCTTTGACACGCTCATCATGCAGGTGGGTGGCGGCAGAATTATCTCCAAGGGTGGAGCCGAGGGGTACCAGGCAATGGGATTACTGCCCGATGCACTCTTTCCCGGCAGCCCGGCGCTTGGCATTGCCATCAAGATATCGGATGGCGACCAGGGCGACTATTACACTGGCGGGCGCGCCCGCTCGATTATTTCGATTGAAATCCTGCAGCAACTGGGAGCAATCACCCAGGAGGAGATTGACGGACCGCTGGCAAAACTGGCAGCCCGCCCCACCTACAACTGGCGCAAGGTTCAGATTGGCGAACTTCGCCCGGCGGCATTTTCGCTGGCGGTCTCCTTTTAAGTTCCGAAAACCATGCCCAAACGTCCCCGCTCGTCCGGCACCTCCACCAGCACGTTCGGCAGCCCCGGGCGGGTAAACCATGACGCCTCCCCCTTCTACGAAAGCCGCCTGTACGCAGACCTGCCCCAGGAAGAGAAGGTGGAATACCTTGAAAATCCCATTCCATCTGAACGGCTGAATACCATTGTCTGCCGCAGCAGCGAGGAGATGAACGACCTGCCGGATTGCTCGGTCCACATGGTGGTGACCTCGCCGCCTTATAACGTTGGCAAGGAATATGACGCCGATCTTTCGCTGGCGGAATACCGGGATATGCTGCGGCGGGTCTGGAAGGAAGTGTACCGGGTGCTGGTGCCAGGCGGGCGCGCCTGCATCAATGTTGCCAACCTGGGACGCAAGCCCTACCTGCCCCTCCACGCATTTCTGATTGCCGACCTGCTGGAACTGGGCTTCCTGATGCGGGGAGAGATCATCTGGAACAAGGCGTCCAGCGGCAGTTCTTCCACCGCATGGGGGAGCTGGCTTTCCGCCCGCAACCCGGTCCTGCGGGATGCCCATGAATATGTGCTGGTTTTTTCCCGGCAGATGTACGCACGCGAATCCACCGGACGAAACAGCACGCTGACCCGCGAGGAATTCCTGGAATACACCCGCAGCGTCTGGACACTGCCTGCCGTCCAGGCAAAATCCATTGGACACCCGGCACCATTCCCGGTGGAACTGCCCCGCCGACTGGTGCAGCTGTACACGTTCTCCGGCGATGTGGTGATGGATCCCTTCATGGGCAGCGGGCAGACCGCCATTGCTGCACTGGAAACAGGCAGGCAGTTCGTGGGATACGAAATCAACCCGGAGTATGTTGCCCTGGCGCAACAGAGAATTGCACATGCCGGGCGGGAGAAAAGCAAATGACCGATTCAACCACTCCACTCAAAGACCGCGCCCTGGCTGTGTACAACCGCCTGCTGGAAACCTACGGCTTGCCGGAATGGCGTGAACCACTGCCTGTACTGGATGAACTGATTTCCACCATCCTCTCGCAAAACACGAATGATGTCAACCGGGACGTGGCATTCCACCGGCTGCGCGCCCGCTTTCCAACCTGGGAGCAGGTTCGCGACGCCAATCCGGCGGACGTGGTGGAAGCCATCCGACCTGCCGGGCTGGCAAACCAGAAAGGTCCGCGCATCCAGGCTGCCCTGCGGGAAATCACAAGGGAGCGCGGCGCGCTGGATCTGAATTTCCTGCGGGATTGGAATCCCGCCGATGCACACGCCTGGCTGGTGAATTTCCACGGGGTGGGACCCAAAACTGCGGCAATTGTCTTGCTGTTCTCGTTGGACATGCCCGCCTTTCCGGTGGATACCCATATTTACCGCGTCAGTGGACGATTGGGACTGCGCCCGGCGCAGATGACCGTGGAGCAGGCACACCCGCACCTTGCCGGGTTGTTTCCACCGGAAACCTATGGTCCTGCACACCTGAACCTGATTCGCCTGGGACGGGAGACCTGCCACGCCCGCAAGCCGGACTGTCTCCGCTGCCCGGTGCGGGACCTGTGCGATACAGGGCGGGATTTGGGTTCGTAAAAAGCCGGTTGCGGAACAAACCCATGAACGTTGTATAATAGGGATATTCCCTTTTTTACTGATTCCAACCCACCAAATCCCATGCCGGGAGGGACAGCCAATTGGCTCTGGAAGGTTCACTTATCACTCTGCAGATCGATACCGGGGGAGTGTTAACCGTTGCTGTGCAGCCGCTGGCAGGCACAGGCAAGGCAGAGAATCTGTATTCAGCCCCGGTTAATGAAGAAACGCTGCGAACCGCCTGCAGCTCCCTGCCGCGCCTGCACCTGGACAGGACGAATCTGCCAGCTGTGGTGGACGAAATCCTGGCAGGCTGGCAGCCACCGGCGGATGTACTGAACCACCTGCTGCATGCCGCCCAGCCGCGGGTGATCCGCACCAACCTGCCGGAATTGCCGTGGGAAGTCTGGTTTGGCAGCCGCGGGATGAGCATTTCACGCCTGCCGGTTGATGGGGACTTCTCCCCATCCCCCGCCGGTGCACCCGTTAAACCGAAGCTGGTGCTGATGACCGCCTCGGAAGAATTGTTATTAAAGGATTCGCATTTCCGCCGGTCGGTCCTTTCCGACCTGCAGGCGCTGGAAGAATCGCTGCCGGATGGAGTTGTGGAACTTCATTGGGATCCAAACGCCGATCCCGGCGTTCAGATTGCAGCAGAAAATCCAAGCCTGCTCTACCTAGCCGCCCCCCTGCAGATCCTGGATGGTTCGCCAACCTTCTGCTTTGACCTGACGCCCAATCAGCCCGTGGTGCTGGATGCTGGCTCGCTGGGTTTCATCCATCCACAGGTTGTGATGCTGCGCTGTTTGCCCGGTGAGGGAATTGACCTGCATGGGCTGGCAGATGGATTGCTGCGCGCCGGTGTCCCGGCAGTCATTCTCATCCCCTGGACAGTGGATTTTAACTCCCGCCCGGTACTGCAATGGGTGGTGGAGGAACTTCATGCAGGCGAATCCATCTCAAAAGCTGTGGATAAAGCCCGCCAGAAAGCAACCGAACAATACGAGGATGCCACCTGGGCAAACCTGGTGCTGTACGGCAACCCCCACCTCAGGCTGGTCCATCCCCCCATGGGGAGCCTGTTTGACCCGGCAGGCTGGGTGGACCGATCCCGCCTGACCGACCCGGCATTAAACGTATTGGATGAACTGGTCAGCGTGGCGGGGATGGTGGGTTCAATTTTCCTGGGCACCACCCATTTCCTGGTGGCGCTCATCCGCTCCAGCCCGGCATTCCGCCAGGCACTGGAAGTGTTGGGAGAACGCCCCAACAGCCTGGGGGATGGACTGGTGCGGTCCCTGAGACGCCAGCCCGAAGGCAGCCAGCCGGTGAAACCACTCAGCCTGCAGCGGGCTTCCTGTTCCCGCCATCTCTGTACCATCCTGGAGAGTGCGCTGGAACTGGCAAACACGGACCAGGCGGAACAGATCAGCGACCGGCACCTGTCGCTGGCATTCATGAACAACCCGGAAGCCAACTCGCTGGAACTGCTGCGAAAGGCGGGCGTGGATTATAAAACTCTGCTCTCCGCGCTGCAGGGTCGCCTGGAGCCGGTACTGGCAGGTGAAAACGAACGAGGAACAGCCCATACCATGCCACTCTACTTGAATGACGGCAGCCTGAACCGCAAACGATTTGACCCCGGCGGCTGGCGCGCCCTGGAAGGTGCAGCCGCGGAAGCACAGGCAATGGGGCAGCTTGCCATCAATACGGCACACCTGTTTATTGCCATGGCAATGACGCCGGACAGTTTCACCCAAAAGGGGTTGACCGCCCAGGGACGCAGCCCGGATGCCATCCGCCGCAGCCTGCGGGTGGCACTGCGGCAGGGCGAAGCACTTGCCGCTCCACCACTGCTGCACGAAAAATCATTCTCGGAAAATGTGCGGGATATCCTGGTGATGGCGGACAGCCGCCAGAAAGCCCCGCTGCTGATTGACGAAAAACATCTGTTACTTGCCATGCTCGGCTTGTCCGGTAGTTCCACCATCCAGGCGCTGCTGCAGATGGGTGTCAGGCTGGATCATTTTTACTTTGTCATGGGCGAGCCCATCCCGGCTGCCCCGATGGGAACCCCGGCAGCGGAAGCGGCAGCCGGTGACGGCAGGACCCCCACGCTGGACCTGCTGGGCAGGGATTTGACGCGCGAGGCTTCAGAAGGCAAGCTCGACGCAATCCTGGGGCGGGATGACGAAATTCAGCGTATGATCCAGACACTGGTGCGGCAGCGCAAGAACAATCCCCTGCTGATTGGCGAGGCAGGCACCGGCAAGACAGCCATTGTGGAAGGGCTGGCACAAAAAATCGCCAGCGGAAATGTTCCCTCCCGCCTGCGAGGCAAGCGGGTGCTGGAAATCCCGATTGCCAGCCTGCTGGCGGGAACCCAGTACCGCGGCCAAATGGAGGAGCGGCTGGTTGCACTCGTCAGGGAAGCACAGCAATCCGATGTTATTCTGTTTTTCGATGAAGTACATACCCTGGTGGGCGCCGGGCAAACCACCGGCGGCAGCTTGGATATCAGCAATATTCTCAAGCCTGCCCTGGCGCGCGGCGACCTTCACTGCATTGGCGCAACCACCCCGGAGGAATATGCCCGCACCATCGAGAAGGACTCAGCGCTCGACCGGCGCTTCCAACCCATCCGGGTGGATGAGGTGGAACCTGAGATTGCACTGGAAATTTTGCGTTCGCTGGCGAAAAAATACCAGGAATACTACCAGGTGATCATCCCGGAGGATGTGCTGGCGGTCGTGATCAGCCTGGTGATGAAATACCTGCCCCACCGCCGCCTGCCGGATAAAGCCATTGATCTGCTGGAAGAAACCTGTGCCCGGGTCAGCGTACAGCATCATACCACGTCCATGGCGCCGGGCGCGGAGCCGCGCGTGGAAATCACCGTGGAGCACCTGACTGGCATCCTCAGCGAGTGGACGGGCGTGCCCGTGGAAGGAGTCTCGCTGGCGGAGGGGGAACGGCTGGCAAACCTGGAAACCCTGTTGGAAAAACACATCCTGGGACAGACGGATGCCATCACCCGGCTGGCAAATTCCATCCGGGTTGGACGTGCAGGGCTGCGCTCCCCCCATCGCCCGGTGGCAATCCTGCTTTTCCTCGGTCCATCCGGCGTGGGTAAAACCTCGCTGGCATATGCACTGGCAGAGGAATTGTTTGGCTCAGCGGACGCGCTCTTCCGGCTGGATATGTCGGAGTTTATGGAACCCCATCATGTCGCCAAGCTGATTGGCGCACCGCCGGGCTATATCGGTTACGAACAGGAAGGCTTGCTCACCGCCCGTTTGCGGCGCAACCCGCATGGAATTGTGCTTTTTGATGAGGTTGAGAAAGCACACCCGGCAGTCTTTGACTTGTTTCTGCAATTATTTGACACCGGCAGGTTGACCGATGCCCAGGGGCGCACTGCCAGCGGGGAACATGCCATTTTCATCCTGACATCCAACATCCCGCTGGAAACACGCGATGCCGATCACCCGGTGGGGTTTGCCCCCAGCCGCGAGCCGCCGAAAAAACAACGCGAGGATCTGCGCCAAATGTTGAAGGGATATTTTCGGGTGGAATTTCTCAACCGGCTGGATGAAGTGGTGGTGTTCCGGGCATTATCCACCGAGGACTGCCTGGCAATCACCCGGCTCAAGCTTGCCTGGGTGCAAAAAAGGGCAGCGGAGCGGGGCTTGCAGGTGGAATTTGATCCGAAGGCGGTGGAATGGCTTGCCGGAGCCGGATTCAGCCCGGAATTTGGGGCGCGCTACCTGGAGCGCACCATTGATCAATATGTCAATCAACAGCTTGGCAGGCTGATTGTGCGCGGGGAACGTGGCAATTGGCTCTGCACGGTGGAGGAGGACGGGCTGGCATTTGTCCCCGTCCCGCAGCCGACTGAAACGCAATAAACATGTGAGGAATGGCATGAACGTATCAACTGGAAATAAACTCAAACCTGGCGAGACCATCTGGCAATACGAGGTGGAAGCATTCCTGGGCAGCGGGGCATTCGGGAATGTCTATCTTGCCCACCACCGCACCATGCGGCGCAGGCGGGTTGCCATCAAACAGCTCCGCATGAGTGAAGCGCCACCCTCCATCGTCAAGCGGTTTATCCACGAATCCTATGCCATGGGCGAGTTATATCACCCCAACGTGGTATTGATTTACGAATTAATTGAACCGGAAATGTATCCGGATATTGACACGTACTACATTGTAATGGAATACGTGGATGGCGGAACGCTGTTGGACTGGATGAACAAACCGGAACGCCCGCTGGCGTCGCTCTCCGAACAGATTCGCATTCTCAAGGCGGTCTGCCGCGGGCTGGCAATGGCACACCAGGAAGGTATTTTCCACCGGGATATCAAGCCGGAAAATATCCTGCTCAACCGGGACGGGTCGCAGATCAAGATTGGCGACTGGGGGCTGGCACACCTGGAATCGCACAAGATGACCGTGCTGGGGGATGTGCTGGGGACGATGGACTACATGCCGCCGGAACAATCCAGCGGGCAGTCCATCAATGCCGATGCCCGTTCCGACCTGTATTCGCTGGGCGTCATCTTTTATGAAATGGTCACCGGGCATGTCTGCCTGGACCTTGAATCGATTGGCAACCAGGCAGTGATGGAATTCCTGCAGCGCAACCCGCTGCAGGCAGGCAACAAGCAGTTATTGACGCACGTGGCTCAAAAAGCCTGCCTGGAAGCAATTCAGCGCTTGCCAAGAACGGATTCGCGGGTTTATGCCCCCAAAGTGCCGCAATCGGTGCACGATTTCCTGATGCGTGCAGTTACGATTGATCCGGCGGACCGCTTCCAATCGGCGAATGAATTTATTGCCGGGTTGGACGAACTGGCAGCCGAAACAACCGCACCGCCGCCGCGTAAGCGCGATGAGCGCGTGGCAAAGGTTGCCACCATGCTGGTGCAGGCGCGCCAGTTGCGCCAGAACCTTCAGTATAACGAAGCCATTGTCCTGCTGGAGGAAGCCCGCAGCCTGCTGGGCGGTGAAGTGGGTGTCTGCCTGGAACTGGCACGCATCTACAATATCCTCCACCGCCCGGCGGAGGCGTTAAAAGTCCTGATGCAGGCGTTGGAAGGCAATGGTGACAACTATGTGATCCTGCGCGACCTGGGCATTACCTATAAAGCCATGGGTGAGAAGGAGAAGGCGCTGGATGCCCTGCGCCGGTCCCTGGAACTGAACCCCACCCAGACCCAAATCAAAACACTCTGCACCCAGTTGGAACGCCAGCTGGGTCTGTAGGGGGCTGTATGACATCAACAACCCTGTGGATCGGTTTGGCATCGCTTGGAATTGCCGTTCTGGCATTGATTGTGGAATTCATCCGCGCCCGGAATGAACACGACGCAGGATTCAACATCCTGGCATTTTTTGCCTCGCTTGGGACTGCTGTTTTTATATTCCTGTGGCAGCGCAACGCCTGGATTGCCTTGATTGCCAGCGGGCTGGTCTATGAAGCATTGGGAACACGCTGGGCACGGGTGGTACGGCTGAATAATCCCGTGGGACGGATCCTGTATTTCCTGCTGTTCGATGCCGCAGTCTATTTTCTGTTTTATGCATCCTGGTGGCAGTGGTGGCACAAGGGATTCCTGACCGTGCTGGTGACCCTTGGCGGACGGTTCCTGGAAATGATGATCCTGCCGTACCTGCTGCGGATCTTCTTCCCGGTGATTGCCAGGCAGGAGCTGGCAGCCGTCATGCGGCAGGGAAACATGGCAGACCAGGCGGTTCCGCTGGAACGGGATGCCGACCAGATCCTGCGGGAGCGGAAACGCAAGCAGATTTTGCGCCGGTTGAACCAACACCAACACCTGCTTGCCCGCGCTCAAAAATTGTACGGAAGCCGGAAGCACAACCAGGCATTCAAACTGGCAGACCAGGTGATTGCTGAACTGACCGCCGTATCCAATTTGACTGCACCGCAACAAAAAGTGCTGGGGGGGGCATACCTGTTGCGCGGTAAAATCCGCCAGGCAAACCGGTTGCCGGATGCGGCAGTGCAGGATTTTACCCGCGCCCGGCAATGGGTGACGTTGGACGAGGAAGCACTCGGCGGACTGGCAATGCGGGCAGTTAAAAACAACGACCGGTCGGAAGAGGCGTTGAAGGTCTGCCTGGATTTCCTGCGGGCACGCCGCAACATGCCGCCCAATGATGCCGTGAACCAGGTGATGATGTACCTGCAAAAAGGCTGTGAGATTCTTCCAGGCTATACGCAGGCACAAATCCGGGCGGCGCAAACCGTGGCAAAACAAACCCTGGAAGTGCTGCCCTCCTTCCCTCCGGCGCACCTGGCACTGGGTCAAGCCGCAGTACTGCTGGGTGATTGGGAAAACGCCCAGGCACCGCTGGAGGCTGCCCGCAAAGGCAATCCCAAGGATGCCCGGGTGCATGCCCTGCTGGGTCAGGTGCATGCCCAATTTAACCGGTACCCTGAAGCCGTGGCAGAACTTAGCGAAGCGCTGCGGCTGGATGAAAAACAACCTGCGACAATCCCCTACCTGCTGGGCAGCATCCACCTGCGGCACACCCCGTCGGGTAAAGCGGAAAGCCTGAAGGAAGCGGTACGGTGGTTGAAGCTGGCGGTCTCGCTGGCACCCGGAATGACAGCCTACCGGGCAAACCTGGCGCAGGCATACGCACAAGCTGGTGAGAAGACTGCCGCCCGGGAGGAAGCTGCCGCTGCATTAAAGCTGGACCCGAACCAGGTGGAAGCCAACCTGTTGATGGCAGATTTACTGTATGAACAGGAGCATTGGGGGGAAGCTGCCGGATATTATGAACGAGTGCATTTAATCCAACCTGCCAACCCGGCGCCTGCGTTGCGGCTGGGATTGTGCCTTATGGCACAGCAGAAAATGTCCGAAGCGGAAGCCGTGCTGGAACCAATTGCCAGCATGGAACCGGCTGCCCTGCTCCCACTGGGGCGCGCCCGCCTGGCACAACACAAGCACGACGAGGCGGAAGCTGCCCTGCGGGAATCCATCCGGATTGCTGGCGCAATCCCGGAGACCTGGTACTGGCTGGGCTGTGTGCTGGCATGGAAAGCCGCCGCCTCCTCCAAGCCAAATTATGACGCCGCCAGGGAAGCACTGACTTTGGCTGGAACTGCCAACGATGGATGGAAAGGGCGTGCCTGCCTGCAAATGGGTCATATTGCCCTGCGCAGCCAGGACCTGGAAAGTGCTGACCAGCACTACCGGGAAGCAGAGGCATTCCCTGCAACCCGATTGGAAGCCGGGCTGGCGCGGGCGCGCCTGCACCTGGCTAACGGCAGGCTGGAGGATGCCCAGCAAGCCCTCAACTCGCTGGTGAGGGAGGGAAGCACCTCCCAGGCAATGTGGGAACTGCGCGGGGTGGTGGCGGAATTGCAGTCAGACCTGCAAACCGCCGGGGAAGCTTACCGCAAGGCGGGAAACCCCGGTGCACTGGGCGTTGTTCTTTATTTACAGGATCGCACGGACGAAGCCGAAACTGCATTGCAACAGGCACTGCAACGGGGGGATCGCAGCGACCGGGTGCTGTACACCGCCGGTTGGATTGCCATCCAACAGAATGATTATCAAAAAGGCATTAAACTCTGGACGGAACTGCATCAGCGCCATCCCGATGATGACCGGCTGGGATTAAACCTGGCACGCGCCTGGTACCTGGCGGGGATGGAACATTTCCGGAAAGGGGAATACCTCCAGGCTGCACAGGCGTGGGAACACTATTACGCATTGTATGCCTCCGATGACGATCTCCGCGCCGCCCTGCGGCAGACGACCCTGCTGGCTGCCAGGCAGGCAATGGGTTCACCCGGGGCAGTTGCCCTGGTGGAGCGAACCCGGGCACTTGGATCCCCCGCAGAGGAAGCAGACCTCTGGGAAGGGCTGGCGCACCTGTCTGCTTTGGATGGCGGTAATGCGGTTGCCCCCCTGGAACGGCTGGATAACGCCGGTCAACAGGATGGACTGGCTGCCTACCACTACGGTCTGGCATTGCTGCAAACCGGCAAGCATGCCCGGGCAAAGGCAAAACTGGAGCAGGCACTCTCACAAACAAATGGCGACCGGCGGCGTCCCATCCTGCTGGCGCTGGCAATGTGCCAGGCAGCCCAGGCAGACTGGCAGGGAGCTGCCCGGGGGCTGGATGAAATCACCCAGCCATACAGCCCGGAAGAGACCGCCCTGGTGGTCACAGTCAGGGTGAAACAAGGCAGACTGGAGGAAGCACGCCGGTTGGCGCATGAAACCCGCTCCATCCCAGCCATGTTGATGGTGGGGGCAGCCTGTGCAACTGCCGGTTCCATCCCGGAAGCCCAGGCAGCCTACCGGGATGTACTGGCGCTGGACGGACAGAACCCACAGGCACGCAGCGGTTTGGCAGGCATTCTGCTAAACATGGCAGCCCGTGCAGCAAAGGACGAGAAGTGGTCGCAATCACGTGCCTGCCTGCAGGAAGCAATCTCGCTGGATTCCGGCAGCCCGGAACTCTCCCGCTTCCTGGAAGCTGTGGAAAGTGCCGAAATCACCGGCGGGGGAACCATCTCCGGGGAAGATGCAATTGAGAAATTGGAGAGTTTGCTGGCACGCAACCCGGAACACCCGCGGGCAGACCTGCTGCACCAGCTTGCCATGCTGTATCACCGGGAGGCAATTACCCTGGAATCCAGCGGTTCACATTCCAAAAAACGGGATGAATACTGGACCCGTGCACTGGCATACTGGGCGGTTGTCATTGAAGAGGACACCTACTGGACGCGCTGGCTGGCAACCCGCAAAACTATTTATGAACAGGAAATACCCGTGGATGAACTTGAAAAACTCCGCTACGAATCCATCCGGAGCCGGGTGCGGGAAGTCCACCAGCAGTATGCGGCAGCCCACTCCGCAGAAAAGCAAAACAAGGATGCCGCCCGGCACCGCCGCTGGATGGCACAATGGCACCTGGAAGTCAATGCCGCCCACGCGATGAAACAGGTCATCGAGGAACTGCAGAAAAAAGGCAAACCCGTTTCTTTTGGCATCCCCAGCGGACCCATGTACTGGAAATTGACCAACAAGGAGACCGAAGTCCGGCAGGCTGCAGAAACTGCGTTGAAAATTGCCCCGGAACCCGCCCAGGCTCTGCTGGAAGCCCTCAGCCTGGTGGGCATGGCACGCTCCCTGTTGAAAGAAGCACAGCTCGAGGAAGCCATTGAACTCCTGCAAACCCACCTGGAAAAGAACCCTAATGACCGGTCTGCGCGCGAATTGATTCAACAGGCGCTGCTGGACCAGGTGAAGACGCTGGCAACCAGCGACCTGCGGGGAGCAATTACAGCGTTTCAACGGCTGCAAGCCCACGGCGGGAAAACTGCCGAGGCGGAAAAAATCATCGTTGCCGAAACGCTGGCGGATGTCAACAAACTGCTGGAGGATGGCAAACGCCGGGAAGCCGAAAATCGGTTGGGGATGGCACTGCAGATTCTCCCCAACTCCAAGCCGTTGAAAAACAAACAAAACGAACTGATGATCTCCCAGCATGCCGAAAAAGTCAGCAAAGCAGTGGAACGCATCAATCTTGCCCTCAAGAAGTATGAAAGCGGCGCGTTGAATTACCAGCAAATCCTGGCGGAATTTAACGCTTCGCAGAAAGAACTGGAGGAAGCCCGCCGCGCCCTGCCCCACGAGCCAAAAATCCAACAGCACTTGCGGGACCTTGCCGGACTGCGGGGAGATGTCATCAACCTGGAAGCAGTCAAGATTGCCAACAGTTCCACCGAAATTGCCCGCTATGACCGGAATGCGGCGATCACTGGATTGCAAACCGCGGAGCGCATGCTGGTGGAGGCAAATCATTACGCACCCAATAACGCCCAGATACAGAAGAACCTGGCGGAAGTGCGCTCCGCCCTGCGCACCATTCGCGGGTATTAACAGCAAGGAGAAAAAATGGACATCAAACACCCCTATACCAACACTCCTTACGAAATCCTTTCGGACGCGGAAGATCCCGGAATTGGGATTCTCTCCTACCATACCCCCCGTAAAAATATCCGCGTGCAGCAGGTGAAGGTCCAGCGGAAGGGCAAACGTGATGCCCAGGAAGTGGCAAAGGCAGGCACCGCCTTGTTAAACACCCCCGTGCGGATGAGCCATGATGCCTTTTTGATCAGCACCCTCAGCCAGGCAGCAGATGTGGCAGACCTGATCGATCAACATACCCAACCCACGCTGCAGCCCCTGCCGGATATTCTTTCCCTGGTCAGGCTTGCTCCCATCCTGCCCGAATTGGATACCCGTATTCCAATCCTGGAAGTGCAGGTAAAACGCCAGGCAACCTACGACGATCCGCAAAGCGAAATCTTTGCACCATCCTTTGACCTTTAGGACTGCCATGAACACAGAAGATACATCCCATCCAATCGACCCCGGCAGTGGTGAACTTGCCTTCCGCTCTCCGGAACTGGAAACGCTGGAGCAGCTTGCCCAATCCGGTCAGCCGGTTGGCGTGGAACAAATCAACAACCTGGTTGTGCGGGAGACCATCAATTCGTTAATCCGGCGGGTTTCCGACTTGGAAGACCAGATCAACACCAGTCAGCAGGATCAGCGCCATGAGATGCGCAGCTTCCTGGTTTCCCTGTTGCGGGTGGGGGACAGTCTCGATCGTATCCTGAAGCTGACCGATCCGGACAACGAGGTGTTTGCATCGCTGAGCGCACTGCGCAACCTGTTCCTGCAAATCCTGGAAGACCGGGATGTTTATGTCGTGGAAATTACAGCGGGAGATGACTTTGACCCCGTCACCTGCGAGGTGAGCGGGAGCGAGGAACGACCCGATCTTGCCCCGGATACCATTCTTTCGGTGGAGCGCCGGGGATATCTATGGGGAGAGAAGACCCTGCGCCGGGCGCGGGTCGTGATTGCCATCCCAGCCAGGTCGTGAGGTCTGGAATGGAATCCTATATTCTTGGATTGGACCTGGGACTGCTACACGGTGCCATGGCTTGCAGCAGCCGCCGCGAACCGCAGATTCTTTGGGATGCTGCCAACAAGCCATTGATTCCAATGGCGGTGACGGTCACACTGGACGGCGAGCCGGTGGCAGGGAGGGCGGCACAGATTCTCACCCGGCACGACCCGGAAAACCGACTGGACTTGTTAATGCTGCTGCTGGGAAGACGGCTGGATGATCCTTTTCTCCAGCCGCACCTGAACCAGGTAACCTGCCCACTGAAAATGGACGCGAATGGAGAAACCTCCGCCATTTTGCGCGGTCAGCGCTATCCCTTGCCGCGGGCAATGGCGTTTCTGCTGGCACAGCTCCGGCAGACTGCTGAAACGACCCTTGGTGAGCCTGCAAGCGGTGTGGTAGTTACCCACCCCGGCTGGTTTGACCGCCTGCAATGGATTGCCCTGATGGAAGCAGTCCGCCTTGCCCGGATTGGAAACATCCACGTAGTTGGAAGGGCAAATGCCTGTGCCGCCGGGGCGGGGCTGCTGCGCAACAAAAAGCCTGAAACCGCCCTGGTTATCCACCTGGATGGAGCGGAGGTGGAAGCAACCATCCTGCGCTCCACTGCCGGTGGAACCGAAATCTATACCCGCGCGGGGCAGGTCAGTATCGAAAGCGGGACCAATGCCCTGCCGCTGGACCCAGTGTCGTGGAGCAGTGGGTTGACACCATCCCAAAGCCGACTGGTGGTGGAGAAATGCCTGCAGGCAATTCAACTTGCGCTCTCCAATACCAGCCTGAAGCCCGGTCAAATGGGATCGGTTGTACTTGCCGGAATGGGCGGACGGCTGCCCATGTTGCAGCAGGAAATCCGCCGCATGTTCGGTCGGCGGATGCTGCCCGTTTCACCCGACCCGGAATTCCTGGCTGTGCGCGGGGCGGTGCTGTGGGCGCAGATGAGCAACGGGAACGACAAACTCCGGTCCATACAAAACCCGCAGGACACCCGCCCGGTGGAGTTAACCTGCCCGCATTGTGGAGAACTCAACAAGGGAACCGAGGAATCCTGCTGGTTCTGCCACCAGCCGCTGTACCAGATCCCTGATCCGGGCAGCCTGCCTGCTCCGCTGGGAATCCAGGTGGAGGGAGACCGGATGGCGGTGATTCTGCCTGCGGGCAGCGAACTGCCAACCCCCGCGCCTGCCCTGGGCATCTACCAGGTCAGCCGGGCAGCCCCTGGCAGCCTGGAAGTGCCCATTTACAGTGGTTTTCATACCCTGGCAAGCCGGAACGAATATCTTGGTTCGGTGGTGCTGGCAGCCAAACAGCCCATCCAGGCTGGAACCGAGGTGGTGGTCGGGTTGATGGTAAACCAGGATGGCAGCCTCCATGCCGCCCTCTGGCTTCAATCGGACCCGCTCGAACGTGGCACGGCGATCCTGGCATGGAAGCATGTAACCCCCGGCAGCACACCACCCCCGCCCCCGCCCTTGATCTCGGTGATGGAACCCATCCCCCCGCAGGAGGATTCCACCCTGTCCTTCTGACCCCTGAATTCCTGTTTCGACTTATAATCATTTTGTCTTTATTTATATTTTTATCTTCCCCGGAGGAACGCATGGCTAACGAAAAAATTGCAATCGGAATTGACCTGGGAACGACCAATTCCGTCATGGCTCGCATGAACAAGAAGGACACGCGCGTCCTGGAAAACCAGGACAGCGATTACCTGACCCCCTCCATTGTGCATATCACACCGGGGGGTGAAATTGTGGTTGGGAAAACCGCCCGGAGCTACGGCGGAAAGGATCCGGAGAACACGGTCTATTCCATCAAGCGCTTCATGGGGCGCGATTTCCGGGAGGATGTCATTCAGCAGGATATCCGCCGGGTGCCATACAAAGTGGTGGAAGCGGAAAACGGCGAGGTGGAAGTCATCCTGCGCGGAAAGCGCTATTCCCCGCCTCAGGTTTCCTCCTTCATCCTGGCTTCCATGAAACGGGATGCGGAAGCCGTCACAGACCAGGAAGTCAGCCATGCAGTGATTACCGTGCCGGCTTATTTTGGCAATCGTCAGAAGGAAGCCACGCGTGAAGCAGGCAAGCTGGCAGGCTTGAACGTGCTGCGGATTATTCCCGAACCAACTGCCGCAGCACTGGCATACGGTTATGATTCCGGCATGGAGGAACCCAAAACAGTCCTGGTGTATGACCTGGGCGGCGGCACCTTTGATGTAACCGTGATGTTTATTGCTGCCGGGGTCTTTGATGACCTGGGCAAGACCGGTGACATGCACCTGGGCGGAGACGATTTTGACAACCTGATCATGGATTGGGTCATCGAACAGGTGCGGATGGAGCAACGGGTTGACCTGCGCTCCGTCTCAAACGTGAATGAGGTCATGTATACCCTCAAGAAACACGCCGAGGAGGCAAAAATCAAACTTGCCAGGACCCAGCGTGCCAGCATTATCATCCCGGGGCTGGTGAAAACCGCCGGGCGGACGGTGGACGTGGAATGCGAACTCTCGCGCGCCCAACTCGACAGCATGATCCGCCCGCTGGTGGACCGCAGCATTTCACTGGTGCATGAAGCCATTCAGAAAGCCAGCATCACAGCTGATGAGGTGCAGGCAATCCTGCTGGTGGGCGGCTCCACCAAGGTTCCGCTGGTGCAGGATTCGCTGCGCAAGGTATTTGGGGAAAAGGTCATCCAGGGGAATGTCAATCCCATGCACTGCGTGGCGCAGGGGGCAGCCATCCAGACCGTTCTGCCCCCCGAAGAACCATCAACCACCCCCGGTCCACAGGAACGGGAACGCATCCACGGCGACCAGGGCACAGGTCCCACTCCACCGCCATCCAAGCCAAAAATCGAATGCCCGGAATGCGGCGAGTTAAACGACAGCGAGCGGGTGACCTGCCTGCGCTGCAATGCCCAGCTCCACCCCGACATCAAGCTCCTCAACAAACTCAGCCCGCCCATCGGCTTGCAGGTGGAAGGCGATCGCATGGAGATCATCCTGGATGAATCCACCTATTACCCGATGAAGGAAGCTGTCACCCGCATCTTCCGCACCATCCGCCCCGGGCAGGAACGCATGCGCCTGCCCATCTACCAGGGGTTTGATGCCACTGCCAGTAAAAATCAACTCCTTGGGGAAGCGGTTGGCGAACTGCCTGCCGGTTTACCCGAGAACACCGAGGTTGCCGTATCCCTCTCGATTGATGCAGACGGCATCCTGACTGTAGCTGCCAGCCTGCCCAGCCAACCGGGCAACCTGCTGGAAGCCCACATGGCATGGGGTCATCACAAACCGAATGGCGGAGGCGGAGGAGGTGAAGGTGGCGGAGATGGTGGAGGCGGCGGTGGCGGTGGCGGCGGTCTCTTCAATGACTGGCGCGATGATGCCAACGAATACCTCACCCGAGCCGGTTTGATCCTGGAGGAAACCAAGGGATTCCTGCCGGACAATCTGACGGAACCGCTGCGCGAAGTGGGCGGGCAGCTCCTCCAGGCGATGGAAGTCAACGACCAGGTAAATGGTCCCAGCCTTGTGGAAAAATTCAAGCCAATGGTCAACAACCTGGGCGTTTTCGTGGACCTGGGATTTGCCCGGTTCCTGATCAGCAAGCCGGAAATTACAGCAGCCCTTGGAACGCAGCTTGCCGATCAGCTCACCTTTGCATTGGAAAAAGCCGACCGATACAAGCGGGCGCATGATCCCAACAACCTGGTACAGACGATCCGCCAGGAAATTGGTCCATTGATTGAACAGGCACTCAAGACACTCAGCGAGCAGGAAGTGCTGGGGAATATCAACATGGGAGAATTACTGCGCGGCTCCTCCACCGCCGGGTTTGGCAGGTAAACCCCAATGCCCGCCAGCATTGGCATTGATATTGGTTCCACCTGCCTGCGGCTGGCAGCCATGCGGGACGGAAAACCGCAGCCACTGGGGACACCCATTCCCCTCTGGCAGGCTGCCGGGTTGCAGCATGATCCCGGTCCTGAACAGGGGTTGAAACCGCGCCTGCTGGGTGATCAGCCAGTGACCCTGGCAGGCAGAACCCTGCCGCCGGAGGAACTGGCACTGCGCCTGCTGGTGCACGCCAGGCAGGCGGCAGCCGGTTTCCTGCACGAATCCGTGGAAGGATGCGCCATGACGGTGGACAGCCAGACCAGCAGCCTGGTGCGCAACCGTCTGCGGGAAGCAAGCCGGACGGCTGGTTTTTCAACGGCGCGGCTGGTGAACGAAACTTCAGCCATTGCGCTCAGCCAGTCCAACCCGGCGGAAACAGCCACCATCCTGGTCTATTCGCTGGGTGCAGACAGCCTGGAGGTGCTGGTGGCGGAACGGGCTCCCGGCGCCCTGACGGCACTGGCAAACGGGGCGTGCAACTCGCTTTCCGGGCAGCAATTCACCAACCAGCTGGCGCGTCACATTCATGAACAGGCACGCTTCCAGGTGGAAGGCAGCCTGCTTTCCCAGCCGAGAGCACTGGCAGCCATCACCGCCGAAGCCGAACGCATCAAACTTCTGCTCTCCCGGGATACGGAAGCAGAGATTCATCTGACGGAACTGGCAGGACAGGCTGTGGATTTTCAGCTGTTAATGACCCGCCAGGCATTTGAAGAACTGGCGGAACGATATTTTCAGGAAGGACTGGACCTGTGCAACCAGCTCCTGGCGGATTTGCGCCTTTCCCCGTCCGACCTGGGGGAAGTCTGGCTGGCAGGCGGCTCCACATCCATCCCCTTTGTCCAGCGCCGCATGGCGGAATGGTACGGGCGACAGCCCCGGCTGGCTGGCGAATATGCTGCCGCACTGGGTGCCGCCATCCAGGCACAATCCACAACCGCCCCAATGCCCACCCCGGCAGCGGAGGAACGCCCGGCAGGGTTGCCCGATTTCTCCTCCACACCGGTCCCGGTGGATGCCAGCCCCCTGGTGGAACGCTGGGTGGAAGCACACCGGCTGGAACAGGAACACGATTACAGCGGTGCACTTGCCCAGTTGGGGAAGATCAACCAGGTTCTGGAATCGCGCAAGGCACACATCCGCTACCTGCAGGCACAGGCATATGAAGCCGAAGGTGACCTGCGCCAGGCGATGGTCTTTTACAGGCTGGCAAACCGCCTGGACCGCGCCAACAGCGAGTATGCGGCTGCCATCACCCGGCTGGAGAAACTGGAAGCCCGCCATCTCTTCGCCGAAGGATACCGCATGGAACAGGCAGGGGACCTGGCAAAAAGCATGGAGATTTATCAACATGCCCGCCAGCTGGACCCTGACCAGCCGGACTATATCCGCGCCTGCGCAAGAGTGCTGTCAGCCGCAGGTGAGCGGTTGATTGAACGGGCGCGTCAATTTTCCGGCAGCAAGGCAACCGTATATTTCCGGGACGCCCTGAAATATTACCGGGAAGCGTTGAACTATGCCCCCGGCGACGCGATGATCAAGCACCGCATCCGCCAGCTGGAGGATTTCCTGAAGAAAAGGCATTAATCCATGTCTGAAACCACCGCCCAATCCAGCCATCCCACCTTTCCCTGCCCGGTATGCGAACAACCCGTGCCGGTGGGAGCAGCAGTCTGCCCCAACCCCAACTGCAAGGTAAATCTATCTGCACTGGCAACCCTGGATGCCCTGCCCGCCAGCCTGTACCGCGCTGCACTGGCGCAAATCCAGGCGCATCGGGATACGGAAGCCCTCCAGACGCTGGACTCGGCGCTGGCGTATGCCCCCAACCTGGCGGAGGGCTGGGCAGTGCGCGGCGAACTGCTTGTGCGGCTGGGGCGGAAAGCGGAGGCAGAAGAGTCCTTCCAGCGCGCCCTGCAAATCCAGCCCGACCTGGCAGGCGCAGCTGCATCGCTGGCAGCGCTGCAAGGCGGGGAAGCCGCCCACCGCCGCCGGGTAACCAGCCTGCGCATTGGATTGATGGTGCTGGTGGCGGCACTTGCGTTGACAGCCGGGCTGCTGATGCGTCCCAAACCGGCAGTGCAAACCACCGGCGTTCCACTCCCCCCCGAACGCCCCATCGCAACCGCATACGCTGCCCAACCTGCCCTGGCAGGCATCCGGGCGGAGGAAACCAGTGGGGGAATCGCCCTGTCCGGCACCGTGGCGGACGAGACCACCCGCCAATGGGCAATCTCGTTGGCGGGAGCACTTTACGGCGGAAAAATTGACGCCAGCAGCCTGACGATAGCCCCCACCGCCACCCCCATCCTGCCCAGCCCCACAGCCCCCCCTCCCGACCTGGCTGGTGCGGTGATTGCAGTCCTCCAGCAATTACCGGGCTGGGAGTCTGCACAATTGACTGTGACCCAGGAGATGGGCGGAATTCGATTGGGCGGGACCGCCCCTTCGGCAAGATTCATCCAGGAAGCCGTCCTGGCGGCAGGTGGTGTGACAGGTGTTGGCTGGGTGGATGCCCAGTCGGTAAGCATTGATACCGGTGCCCTGCAGGCACTGGTGACCGCTGCCCTGCAGGCTGACCCCCGCACAATGGAAATGAACATCACCGTGGAACAGATGGAATCCGGGGTACGGCTGTTTGGAAAGGTACCGCGACCCGAATACGTGGAAGCAGCCGGGGCAATCAGCCGCACGGTTCCAGGCGTGGAATGGGTGGATGTAAGCGGTTTGGAAGTTGTCTGGCAGGGCAGGGAACATGTGGTCAGCCCCACCGATACGTTGATCAGCATCTCGCAAAAATATTACGGAGTTTGGTGGATGTGGACGGTCATTTATGATGCCAACCGCGACCAGATCCGCGACCCGCGCCTGATCCAGGATGGCATCATCCTGATCATCCCGGATGCCAGCAACAACATGGACCAGCCACCCAACTAGATGTGGCTGTCACACCCCCCGACATGGAAAGCTCATCCGGTTTGACGGATTGGGCTTAAATTCAGTATAATTTTCAAATGCAATTCACGCTTGAACTTGGTCTCATTCTTGCCGCGGTATTGTTGGTGCTCAGCGTTACCGCCAGCAAAATTTCAGACCGGTTTGGCATTCCGGCACTGCTGGTCTTCCTGGTTGTGGGCATGCTGGCAGGGTCCGATGGACCCGGGGGAATTTATTTTGATGATGCCAGCCTGGCACAATCCATCGGGGTGATTGCCCTGGTGGTCATCCTCTTTTCCGGCGGGCTGGATACCGAATGGAAATCTGTCCGCCCCGTGTTGAAGGAAGGATTAACCCTTGCCACGCTGGGAACGCTGATCACAGCCCTGGTGGTGGGAGCGTTTGCCCACCTGATTTTCCACCTCTCCTGGGTGGAAGGGATGCTGCTGGGGGCAATCGTTTCATCAACAGACGCCGCCGCAGTATTCGCTGTCCTGCGTTCCCGCGGTGTGCGGCTGCGCGGCACACTCAAACCCCTGCTGGAACTGGAATCCGGCAGCAATGACCCGATGGCGGTCTTTCTCACCGTCGGGCTGATCCAGCTGGCGCTCAACCCGGGAAAATCCGCCTGGCAGCTGGTGCCGTTGTTCTTCCAGCAGATGATCCTGGGAGCCGTGATGGGATATGCGGTGGGAATCCTGTCGCTCTACCTCATCAACCGGCTCAAGCTGGGCTACGATGGTCTATACCCGGTGCTGACCATTGGCATGATCTTCATATCCTACGGCGCAACAGCTCTCCTTGGCGGGAGCGGCTTCCTGGCAGTCTACGTCACCGGGTTGGTGCTGGGCAGGGCGGATTTTCTGCACAAGCGCAGCCTGATCCGGTTTTATGACGGCACAGCATGGTTGATGCAGATCATCATGTTCCTCACCCTGGGGCTGCTGGTGTTCCCGTCCCGGCTGGTGCCGGTGATTCTGCCCGGACTGGGGCTGGCACTGGCGCTGATGTTGGTTGCCCGCCCGATCAGTGTTCTGCTTGGACTATTGTTCTCCCGGTACCGCTGGCGGGAACGGGCATTTATTTCGTGGGTGGGGCTGCGCGGGGCAGTGCCCATCATCCTGGCACTGTACCCAAAGATGGCAGAACTGCCACACGCGGATTTAATATTCAACGTGGTGTTCTTCGTAGTGCTGACCTCGGTGCTGGTGCAGGGTACACTCATTCCCCCGGTGGCGCGCCTGTTGAAGGTGGATGCACCGGAGGAATCCAAAGTAACCCATCCACTGGAAATGGTTCCGGTGGACGGCTGGCAGGGCAAGCTGCGGGAAATCCGCCTGCCATCCAATTGCTGGGCATCCGGCAAGGCGATTTATGAGCTGGGTCTGCCCATGGAATACCTGATTGTACTAATCGAACGCGGCGGAAAGTGGATCATTCCCAACGGCAGCGTGATCCTGCAGGCTGGCGACACACTACTGGGATTGTCCAGTGCCGAGGTGCAGGAACAGGTGGAGCAATTCTTCTGCACTGCACCTGCGTCCCTACCAGAGAGATAACTGAGCCACCGGAGAGTCCGGTTGCCAGCGCGGCACATGGGTTTGGATTCCCCGGCGGGTGCAGTGAGCATAAAACGCCTGCGCCAGGGAATCGGCATTTTGTGCCGGGCAGAAATAGCGGTTTCCATAGGTGCGCTCGTAACGCGCCCGCAGCCCAGGAAAGTGACGGTCCAGGCTGTCATAATAATATACCCGCTGACGGTCACGCAGGGACATGCCAAACCACGGCAGGATAAATGTACCGCCATGGTCCGCAGTGGCATCCACCACCTGCAGGATATTCTCCACCGTATCCTCCAGGAACGGCAGGACGGGCATCAGCCCTGTGCCCACCTTCACACCGCAGCGCGCCAGTTCCGCCATTGCCCGCAGGCGGGCAGAAGGACGCGGTGCACCCGGTTCAAGCACTGACGCCAAGGCATCATCCGTGGTCGTGATGGTAAAACAGACCGAGGCATGCACCCGGTTGATTTTTGCCAGCATTTCTGCATCCTTGAGAATCCTGTCGCTCTTGGTATTGAGGTGAACAGGAAACCCGCGCCGGGAAATCACCTCCAGTGCCTTTCCAGTCAGCCCGTATTTCATTTCTGCAGGGGTGTACGGATCACTCATGGAACCAAATCCAATGGTGCCAATCACCTTCTTACGCTGAAGTTCCCGCTCCAAAAGGTCGATGGCATTGACCTTGACCAGCACATCCTTGAAATTTTCAATCCCATAACATTCCGAGCGGGAATCACAATAAATGCACTGGTGTTCGCAGCCGCGGTAGAGGTTCATGTTGTACTTCATGCCATACACGGGATCATCACCGCGGATGGTGGCAAGCAGTGTTTTTGCCTGGATTTCAATGTACATACCAACCTCGCTCGCCGGGCTGCAAATCCACCAGACTTCTGTTTCTACAGCATGGGTGGTTGCAGACCATACCAGTTGCCGCCAGCCAGGTCTGCAAAAAAAATCTCACGATCTTCCTGGTTTTGTATCTGTTCTCCTGCCATTTGCGCCGCATCCTTGAATTTTAGAGCAAGCTCCAGCTGACCAATGGCAGCGTGGGCGCGCGCCATCATTTCCTGGGCGTATGCCAGATCAAAATCCGCCATCTGGTCGGGGTAATTCCGGGTCATTTCCAAACAGCGGGCGGCATGCAACATGGTTTCACGCGGATTTCCCAGGGCGAGGAACGCCCGGGCAATCATGTATTCCGCCCGCTGGAGATGAACCTCCCTGCCAGCAAATGACCAATGATAATACGAGGCAAAGGCGGCTGCCAGCAGATGCGCATCCTCATCGCGGGTTCGCACCGGTTTTTCCAGCAAAGCCCATATTTCTCCATTGGCTGCCCGCGCAAAATGGAGATGGGCATCATTCAGCGTATAGGTTTTTTGTTTTTCCATGGCTGCCTCCTGAAATCCACAAATGTGGTTATGGAGAAGTGCGGGTATTGGTTGGCCAGGGAGTGAAGGTGGGGAGCGAAGCGGGGGTATTGCGCCCGGGCAGCAGGGTGAGTGTGGGCGCGGGTGTATCCGGAAGGGGAGTTGCCAGTTCCACCGGGGGAAGAAGCGTGGGTGTTGGTGGAGGGAGGGTTGGCGTGGTGGAAACCGGCTTCCGCAAGTCCAGGCTGCCCCAAATGATGAGAGCGCTGACCAGGAGTGCCAGGAGCAAGCCCGCCAAGCAGCCCAACCGCAGCCATTTTCTTCCGCCTTTAACCGCCGATTTTGGAACTTTCAGCGCAACCAGGGTAATGTTATCCCGCCCGCCGCGCTGGTTGGCAAGATCAATTAAATCATCCACTGCCTGGTGCGCCGGTCTGGCTTGAAATGCCGCCAATATTTCCTCGTCCGAAACCAGGTCGGTCAGTCCATCACTGGTAAGCAAAACGAGATCCCCCGCCAGCAGGGGGATGCCTGGCTGCCCAGCCTCCGGCTGGGTTGCCGGAACGGGCGGATTGGGGCTGCCCAGGAACTGCCGGATGATGTGCAAATTGGGATGATTCTCCACTTCCTCCGGATGGATGACGCCATTTTCCAACGCCTCGCGCAGCCAGGTATGATCCGTGCTGAGCTGCCGGATGGAAGCCTTGCGAAGCAGGTAAATGCGGGAATCGCCCACGTTCAGGGTATAAAGGTGGTTCCCGGTTACCCAGGCACAGGCAACCGTGGTGCCCATGCCCTGCAGGGCAGCATCTTCCTGTGCGCGGGTGCGGATGAATGCGCTGGCGGACTGAACCGCACTGGCAAGAATTCCACCAGGGTGTTTACCCCGGCTCTTTTCCACCTCCCGGCTGATGATTTCAACAGCCATCGCCGCAGCCACTTCGCCGCCGCGATGCCCGCCAATTCCGTCCGCCAGGACTGCCAGCAATACCGGTGTGGGCACAAACCGGCTGACACGAAAGGCGGTGACAGCAAACCGGTCTTCGTTGGTTTTGCCAGTCATGCCGGCGTGGCTGCCTGCAGCCACGTCCAGATGGGAGTGCCGGGTGCGAATCATTCCATTTCCTGGTAGGGTGTTACCAGCGGTTCTGCTGGTGGTTCCGGGTTGGCAAGCAGGAACCGGTAGGCAACCCTCCCAAAGTACACCAGGTCGCCATGTTCCAGCTTGATCCCTGAGCGGGAGACGGGGGAATAATTCACCCAAGTGCCAGCCACGGACCCGGCATCGGAGAGGATGTATTCCAATTCGCGGGGGTGGACAATCCGGGCATGAAGGGAACTGACAGACGGAGAGTCAATCACCGCCATGGCGTGGCGTGCATCGTGACCGACGGTGATTTCCCGGCGGCGCAGGTCAATTACCTCGCCAGGAACGGGATTACCGGCATCATCCAGGCGTTGCAGGCGGGCGGGCGGGGGTGTGCTTCCCTGGCGGGAACGGCGGGAGGGACGTTCCGGGGCGGGCTTACCCGGGCGAATGGGCTTGCGAATTCCCGGCACCGGCTGGGTCAGCGGGTCATTTTTGGCAATCCGCCTGCGGGGGCGGCGGCGGGCAAGCAGAAGGACAACTGCCAATCCAACCATGGCAACCAGCACGGCAGCAACGGTGAACAAAACCTCCGGCTGGATCAGCGGGTCCCACCAATGGAGATTGCGGGTTTCCACGCTGACCTCCACCAGGGTTTCAATACTACGCTGGGTTAACCCCAGCATATCCTCCGCCTCCACCTGGATGCGGCTGGTGCCGGAGGATTCCAGGCTGGCAAGGTCCCAGGTGAAAACATCAAAGGGTGCAGCAAGGTTTTCATCCATAACCACCCCATCCACCAGCAGGCGGGTGGCTCTCAGCGGGCGCGGGCGTCCATCAGCAAATTCCACCAGGATATTAAGATCCAGCGAATCCGGCTGAAGGACAGCAGGCTGCTGACGGGTGCCCTCTGTCCAGGTTCGGCTGATCCCGGCTGGCGGAGAGATGAGGATGGGATTGGGAGGCAAAAGATTAAGGTCAAAAGCAACCTGCTGGCTGCGCATGACCAGGTCATCGCGCCGAATTTGCACTTGCAGGGTATGGGAACCGCCAGAGCGGATTTCCGAGGCATAGGTCACCTGGTAGAGATGGCGAAGGTTGGCAAAACCGGTTTCAGGATCGGGCAGGGTATTGAAACCGGTGTACAGAAAAACCCGCCCCCCGGTGACAGATGCAAGCTCATTGAGATTCTGCCATAGGATGGATTCATTTTGCGGAGTGGGTTCCGAGGCAACCAGCCAGACATCGATCCGGACGCCGCTTCGGGCAGCGCGGTCTGCCAGGCTGGGCAAACCCTGCACTGCGGCAGGCGGCAGGATGGGCGTGATCCACAAAATTGCCCGCCTGGAAAGCGGATTGGGCAGGGGGTCCACTGCCAGGTCCAACGCGCGGGTGAGGCTGGCAAGGCTGGGGGTGGCATTAAGCAGATCAGGGGCGTAATCCATCATCGCCTGTATCCACTGGGCAGGCTGATTGGAACCCGAGAGACGCACCTCCTCACCTGCGATAAAGTACAACTGGTCGGGGGTGGCAGATGGACGGGAGTCCGCCCATGCTTCCAGTGCGGAACGCAGCACCTGAAAGCGGGTGCGGCTGTCAGCGGTGGGATACAGCATGGACAACCCGGGGTTAAACGCCAGCAGGATTTGCATACCCGGCTCAATTTTCACCACTTCCTGCGGAATGATGGGCAAAGGCACCTGCCCAGCACGTCCTTCCGCTTCCACGGTGGGGGTCAGGGTTGCCAGGGGCGGAGTGGTTTCCACCGGCAAAACCGTTGCCGGTGGTGTTGATTCCTGTTCCGGCAGACGGGCATCCTCATAGATCAGCACCTCCCCCGGCTGCAATGCCGCCAGGAAGGTTCCTTCTGCATCAAAGGGTTCCAGGGCGAAGCTTACCAGGGGAAACTGGGACGTATCCGGTGCAGTAATGCGCAACCTTGCCATGTCCTGGGAATGAACAGGACTGATGGCAAACACCTGGCTTAGCAACAAGATCAAGGCTGTGCCAAGCCGGGTGATAAAAATCCGCCGGTGTTCAGGAGAAGACAGTTGCATGGAGTGTTTTCAGGGACACGCAAATCAATTTGCAAACATACCAGGCGCTTCCCCTGTTGCGCCTGTGGTTAATTGTAATGCATTCCGCCGCAAACATGGCAAATATGGGTTATGGTGTGGCAGTCGGCGTGGGTGTGACCGGCTCCGCCAGGATTTCCACCGCCACCTGCACACTGTGGACAGCCGGTCCGGCGGAATACACAACAAGGATAAAGTCATGTGGGCTGCCCGCACTGAGCAGATTGGGGTCATCCCAGCGGCGAAAACCCACCGGCTGCCCGGTTGAGTCATATGCCACCGCCAGCAGGCGCACCTGTGCCGGTCCACCCGCCGCCAGGGCGAGGGTGCCGGACACTTCCGCCCAATTACCGGATGGATCCACACTCACCTGCGGTTGAAAATCCACAGGGTCCAGGTAGCGCGGGTCATCTGCAGCCAGGGGCAAGGTGCTGGCAAGTTCCACCACCGGCAGGAGCCCCCCGGCAAGCGGCGGTGCAAAATGAACCGCCAGCGGCAGGGATGACCCCGCTGGAATCACATCCAGGGGCAGATAAGCAGCCTGGGCGGCAACCGTTTGAAGGGAAGCATCCACCAGGCGAAAGGTTGCCGATACCGACTCGGCACCTGCATCCGCGGGAGCCTTCACCAGGGCAAAGCACCACAATCCACCCGCCGCAGTGGGATAACAAACCGGCTGACTGATCACCAGCGGCGCGGTGGTGGCGCCCGGTGCATTGGGCGTGGGAGGGGTGGGAGTGGCGTTGGGCAGCAGCAAAACCGTCCCCACCCCCATGGCATTGGGATTGACGGTGGGGTTCAGGGTCTTTAACTGGTCCAGCGTGATGCCATACCAGTAGGCAATGCCAAACATGTCATCCCCCTCCCGGACAACATGGGTGCGCGGCGTAGGCGTGGGGGATGGCAAAGGCGTGGGCGTGGCGGGGTCGGTCGGCGTGGGTGTGGGTGTGCCGGTGGCAGTGTGATAGGGGGTAAACCGCAGGGGCAAGCCCGGCGTGGGCGCGGCAGGCGCCGGGGAAGTAACCTGGCAGGCAGCCAGGAAACCGGCAAGAATCAGTAAAACAAGAAAACGGGCTTTCATGCGACCATTATAACCAAGTTTTCCCTCCATCGAGACGGGCAGAAACAAGTGGGAAGGAATAGAATCACATGAGCATCATGGCAATCGTTGACCAAGAATAAGACAAAAGACATTGGCAAAACCACCGCAGGGAGTGTATGATATTAGCTGTGTAAGAATGTTTTGCATCCGTCCGATTCAAACCAACCATATATTAAAAGAGGTAATATTCCATGAGCCCCAAACGTGTCCATAATTTCAATGCCGGTCCATCCATCCTGCCCGTGTCCGTGCTGGAAAAAGCCCAGGCGGAACTGCTGGATTATGCAGGCTGCGGCATGTCCGTGATGGAAATGAGCCACCGCTCGAAGGAATTTGAAGGCATCATTCAAACTGCCGAAGCTGACCTGCGCGAGCTGATGGGCATTCCCGCCAATTACAAAATCGTCTTTGTGCAGGGTGGTGCAACCCTCAACTTTGCCATGATCCCGATGAACTTCCGCCCGGCAGGCACTTCCGCTGATTACATCGTCACCGGTGCGTGGAGCAAGACAGCCAACAAGGAAGCCAGCAAGCTGGGCGCCACCAAGCTCGCCTTCACCAGTGAAGCCGAGAACTTTACCCGACTGCCCGCCCAGGAAGAACTGGTGCTGGATCCCTCTGCTGCCTACCTGCACTTCTGCCACAACGAAACCATCCACGGCGTGGAATTCCGCACCGAGCCGGTTGCTCCTGCTGGCGTTCCGCTGATTTGCGACATGTCGTCCGATTTCCTGAGCCAGCCGGTGGATGTAACCAAGTATGACATGATCTATGCCGGTGCCCAGAAAAATGCCGGTCCGGCAGGCGTGGTAGTTTGCATCATCAAGGAAGACCTGCTTGCCCGCGTTCCCGAAAAGATGCCCGCCCTGCTGGATTACCGCCTGCTGGCGGAAAGCGGCTCGCTGCATAACACCCCGCCCTGCTGGTCAATCTACATGGTTGGATTGGTCTTCAAGTGGCTGAAGGACCTGGGGGGACTGCCTGCAATTTACAAACTGAACCAGGAAAAGGCAGACCTCATCTATGGAGCGATTGACGCCTCGGGCGGTTATTATCGCGGCCATGCCAAGCCGGAAGCCCGTTCCATTATGAACGTCCCCTTCCGCATGCAGAGCGAGGAACTGGAAGACCTATTTGTGAAGGAAGCCAAGAAAGCTGATTTCATCGGTCTGAAGGGTCACCGCTCGGTCGGCGGCTTGCGCGCTTCCATTTACAACGCTCTGCCCCTCGAATCCGCCAAAGCCCTGGCTGCCTTCATGGCAGACTTCCAAAAAGCACACGGATAAAATCCCGGTTTGAATCCTTTTCCAGGGCGCCATCAGGCGCCCTGGTTGGTTTTTAACCGGGCATCCTTGCCAGATTCGGGCTTTTTTGTCATAATGGTAGCGATCAACTTCTAGAATCGAGGAAACCATGGCAAGTACCATTTTGATCATCCTGGGGGTTTTGCTGCTCTTCCTGCTGGCTGTCCTGCTTGTCCGCACGGCTGGGTTTATGAAATCTGAAGATATGCCCGAACCCGCTGCCAGCCTGCCGGTGGATGCGGACGTTGTGGCGGAGCATCTCTCCAAGGCAGTCCGGGCTGCCACACCCTCCACCCCGCCCAATGACCCGCCCGCACTGGCGGATATGCAGGCGCTGCACAGCGTGTTAATGTGGAATTATCCCAACGTGCACGCCCTGCCGCGCGAGGTCATCAATGGTGGTGCGCTGCTCTTCACGTGGGCAGGCACCAACCCCGAACTCCCGGCAGTGTTGTTCATGGCACACATGGACGTGGTTCCCGCCGATGAGCGCACGCTCGACCAGTGGACTTATCCGCCATTTTCCGGTGAAATCGCCGAGGGTTTTGTTTGGGGGCGCGGCACGCTGGATGACAAATCCTCCATGATTGGCATATTGGAAGCCGCTGAAATGCTGCTGAAACAGGAATGGCAGCCGGAACGCACCATTCTGCTTGCCTTTGGGCATGACGAAGAAACCAGCGGCAATTACGGTGCCATCAGCATCGCCGAACGATTGAAGGAACGCGGCGTCCGCCTGGCAGCCGTGCTGGACGAGGGTGGCGCCATCATGCAGGGCACCCTGCCGGGCGTGGATTTCCCCGTGGCTTTGATTGGGATTGCTGAAAAGGGCTACCTGACATTGAAGGTGTGGGTGGACGGCAAGGGCGGACACTCCGCCATGCCCCCCGCCGAAACACCCATTGGCATCCTTGGCAGGGCGCTGGCAAAACTGGACGCCCACCAGTTTCCCGCCAGGCTCGATCCGCTGGTTTCACTTTACCGCGGGCTGGGCAGCCGGGCTTCCTTCCTCCGGCAAATGATCATGAGCAACACCTGGCTGTTTGGCGGCTTGATTCGCAACATGGTATCTGCCTCGCCCAGCAGCAACGCCAGCATCCGCACCACCATGGTGCCCACCATGGTCTCCGGCGGTGTGAAGGAAAACATTCTGCCCAGCCATGCCGAAGCCCTGGTCAACCTGCGGCTGCTGCCAGGTGACACCATCGCCGCGGTCTGCGACCGGGTCCGGCGCGTCATCAACGACGAGCGCGTCCAGTTTGAAACTGTCAGCGCGTGGGAGGCATCGCAGATTTCCAATACGGAAGGCGAATGGTACCAATCGATTGCCCATGCCGCCCGGCGCTGCTTCCCGGAGGCAGCCATTGCTCCCTATTACCTGATGGGTGCCACCGACTCCCGCCATTACCGCGAATTAACCGATGAAATCTTCCGCTTCACCCCCCTGCCGATGTCCAGCGAGGACCTGGCGCGGGTGCACGGCATCAATGAACGGGTATCGGTCGAAGCACTGGCGCCGATGGTGCAGTTCTTTGGTCAATTGATGCAGGAATGGGCAAAATGATCAGCTTTCGCAAGGAACTCTGGTTCCATCTTCCCGGCAGGCGCGGCTTTGTCAATATCACGCCGGAAGTGCAGGCTGCTGTGCGGGAAAGCGGCGTACAGGAAGGGTTGGTGCTGGTGAATGCCATGCACATCACCGCCTCTGTCTTCATTAACGATGATGAATCGGGGCTGCACCAGGATTACGACCGCTGGCTGGAAAAGCTGGCACCCCATGCTCCCACCACCCAATACGACCACAACCGCACGGGTGAAGATAACGCCGATGCCCACCTGAAACGCCAGGTGATGGGCAGGGAAGTGGTGGTTGCCATCACCAACGGCAGGCTGGATTTTGGACCCTGGGAGCAGATTTTCTACGGTGAATTTGACGGCGGCAGGCGCAAGCGCGTGCTGATCAAGATCATCGGCGAGTAGAACGCCACAGCACAAGGAACGTACATCCGAGACATACAAGCGTCATCACAAGCATGAAGGGCCAGTTAGCCCATGCCGCGCTGGACTGTGTGAAGAGCAACCTGTCCGCCCAGTAGCCAAGCGCCAGCACGGTCACAATGATCCTCGTGGCAACCGGTGCCCAGCGGTATCCTGCTGCCAGCGCCCAAAATGCCAGGGCTGCTGCTGCACCCACCAACCCACCGGTAACGGCAATATACGCCACGCCGGGGGCAACACCGAATTGCTCCAACCACGCCTGGTTGGAGATGGCAAGCGCCAGGCGCAGCCAGCCGCCAAGCGAGAGAATCAGCAAGCCCGCCAGCAGCAGGCGCATGCCGCAGCCGACCTCCCGCACCCGGTTTATTTCCACTTCACCTCCCAAAGGTGAACATGGGCAGGCTCTCCATCGCGGACGCTGAAGACTTCCAGTTTCATTCTCTCCACCAACTGCGCATCAAAGGAAAATGCAATGGTTTTGACATCCACGCTATCCCCCATCTGTTCGGTCAGCGTGAACGGTTCGGTTGCAGCCGGGGCAAAAAGCTGGAGCGTGACGCGGGTATCCGTACCGCCCACCAGCACAAGCACTTCCTGCATTTCCAGCGGGGCGGGGAAGTTTACCTCCACCTGGAAGGGATTGGCTTCCAGTGTGCGCGCCAGGGTGGCGTCATCCCCATCGAATACATTTTTGATTTCCCCCATGTCAAGCATGGAGTATTTTACGGTGATCAGATCCTGATTGGGAAGCACCACGCCCTCCACCTGCAGCACCTTGCGCGCTTCGGCTTCCTCGGCAAAGATGCGCCGGGCTTCCTGCGAGTATTCAAGCTGGACAAAATAGAAGCCCGGCTTGCCATCCGGGTGGAGGATGGTTTTCTTCACGTCCACCCTGGCGAATTTTCCGCTTTTCACCACCTGGTCATACTCATCGGGGATCATCACAAACAGGTTGTTTTCATCCAACGGCAAGTAATTGTCCACATGTCCCAGGACACTGCCCATGTGAAAGGGCAACGGATCGCGCACGAAGAAACGGGCAATCACATCGGTTCCATTTGCCCAGGCGGGGGAGATCATCATATTTGTATCGGGGTTTTCCTGCAGGTAAATTTTTGCCTGCGCGAAAAGCTGCCTGCCGCCCCACTGCATGCCGCCCAGCCCGTAATTACGATACCAAAGCGGACCATTGCGCAAAGCATCCGTCAGCATGTAGATATTCGTGCCCAACAGAGCCACCAGCAGGAATCCCGCCAGAACCGCCCGGGGGATTTTCCGGCGGGCAAGCCATTCGACCGTTTCTGTCAAACCCACTGCCGTCAGAAGTGCGGCAGGAATTACCATGAAGAGCCCCCGGGTGATACCCATCTGTGCCAGGGCAGCGCCTGCCGGGGCAGCCAGGGTGAGCAAAATCAACATGCGGTATTCGCTGCGGCGAAAACGGGCAAACGCAACCCCCAAACCAACCAGCAGGAAGGGCAGGGTATGGCGCAGGATGTTCCCATACCCCAACATCTGGTGGCGTTCCAGGTCTGCTTCGTTGGGCAGGTACCAGTAAAACAGGTTTAGCCCTTTCAGGTATTCTCTGAACCAGATGCCCAGCTTTTCCCCCAGGGGAATATTGCGAACCCAGTAGGAATCCAGTATCTCCAGGTGACGCAGGTTTTCACCGGGATGATTGATGAGAAACCGCACATAGGGCAATCCCAGCAGCAAGCCCAGCCCCAGGACGCGCAACACCACCCTGCGGTTCTGCCAATGATAGCGGGCATCAGAGATTGCCAGCAGCAGGACGGAAAGTGCCACCACCAGTTGTGCCGGGCTGTAGCTATAGAATGCCAATGCGCCAAAACCAGCCGCCCCGTACAGAAAGCGCGGCTCACCCTGGCGATAGCGGGCATAACAATAGATAAACCCGGCAAAAAATGAGACTGCCATGGCGGTTTCAAAGGCGGTGCGGGAATGGAGGAACCAGGCTGGCGTGATGGAAAGCAGCAAGACAGCCGCCCAGCCTAACTGGCTGTGAAACACACGCCGCAGGGTGAACCCAACCGCCAGCGCGGCAATCAGGCTGATGAACACGCTGACACCGCGGGTGACAAACACCGAGCGGGGCAGGAAGAGTGCCGGAAGTACCTGGGCATACACTGAAACACCCAGGTTATACTGCCCGCCATTGACAAAAAAGGTGGGCAGGACTTCATCATCATAGCTCTTCAGGTGATTGTCCAGCAGGTCCGATGCAAGTACCGTCTGCACCGCCTCATCTGTAAAGAAGTAGATTGGAAAGGATTCCAGACCAATCAGGCGGGTAATAAGATAGGCTGCCAGCGCCAGTCCCATCAGCCACGCGGCAGGGTTGGCAGGCAGGCGGGAAGC
>ENA-UOYA01000312-UOYA01000312.1-activated-sludge-metagenome-genome-assembly--contig:-NODE-312-length-67372-cov-30.712911_pt1 | contig 67372 bp, 59 predicted proteins | sample MGYA00238163_ERZ764804 | MGnify/ENA primary metagenome ERZ764804 (study PRJEB28919, sample SAMN05720223) | activated sludge metagenome | isolation source: Anaerobic digester | place: Hong Kong...
AGTTTTCAAAGATCGATATTACCTGTTTTTAACAGGAGTTATTGCAGTGGAATCTTGATTGCATTTGAATAACATCCATTATTCAATGCTCCTATAAAAAACTCCCTCTATGTATATATATTAGATCAATTCAACAGTTAATTTTATATATCTATAATTATGAATTTAACTTTAGCCTGATGTTCTGAACTGTATTTTCCTGAAAATTTTTCTACATATGTGGAAGCGGTTTTTTACACTGCTGCCGTACTTTTCTTGGATGATGGCAATACTTTTTTTGCATCCTTGGTATCCGGCATTGTTTCAATTGCCTGTTTTAAACTCTTATTCATTTCAAATACAGCAGCTTCAATCAAATGATAAATATCATCAGTAGAAAGTTTACCGTTTGTCATTTCTGAAAGTTTTGCCGCTGCAGCTGATTTCTTTACAGACCCATTTCCTCCCCCGTACATTTGCTCCACTGCCTTGACAACAAACTCAGAAATCTTCACATATTTTTCTAAATTTTCCCTGCTTGTCTTAGTCAATACAAATCTGATAACAATAGGCACTAATATAGCTATAGCAGCTTCTATTATACACAGCAAAATCTTTAGCATAATATCATTAAATATATCCACAGCGTATCCTCCTAATTGATTTAGTCAATTAATTGTTTCTCATATGCAAGAACTGCAATCTGAGCCCTGTTTTGGAACCTAAATTTGTTGAATATATTGTGAATATGTGCGTTGACAGTTCCTTCAGCTATTTTAAGAGTACTTGCAATCTGATAGTTTGTATAACCTTTTGCTATAAGGCAGGCAATTTTCTGTTGCATATTTGTCAACTTAGGTTCTGTTTTTAACATAATATCTCCTCCTAAAATCATTCTATATCAAATGTGATAGGGGCAATTTGCACCCTAACTTTTTTGTTGTAAAATCAGATAAAATGGTTTACTGTGTTCATACACATAGTCTTCATCTTTCCATTGAATAAACATGTACTTTATACCGTTAAAAGTCTTTATCTTATATGGATTTACCGTGGACAGTCTGTGATTGATAATAATGTTCCGAGACCAGCTTAAATCATTGTTATCCGTCTTTCCTTCATCCATAATACTGATTTTTTCAAGTTCAGGATAAATTGTAACATATCGGTCTTTGGCCGGATCAAATCTTTCCATATCATCTATCCTGCCGATGCTCTCCCACCGGCCGATAACTTCCTGATCACTTTCAAAGGAATAATCTATTCTCTCAACAATTCTATTGGAATAAACTACTCCTTGACCTACTGCAGATATAGCTACAATAAATAGAATAGGAACCGCAAAATATTTAATACTTGATTTCGATATAATATGCTTATTATCCAATAATAGACTTAATGTTGAATACAGTATTACAGAGATAATAGCAAAGCCTTCAAATTCAGAAATATTATCTGAATATACAAATGGACCTTTAACATTTAACACCAGGAACGATATTAGTATAAGAGTCAACACACCAAATATTACAGCTAATCCTAAAGCTTTCTTTTTGTCGAAGGATACCCTGTGTGCTACTATTAATGACAGCATGCCAATTAACACCATATCTAACAACATAACGATTAAATTTGCAAAAACTATTATTATCATTAAAATATCACTGTATAAATTATAAAAAATGAGTATGTTATCTACATAAACCCTACTGTTAATTAAGCTGAATACAACAATAATTAAGTAATAAATCGTAATGCATAGGAACGTTTTTATCATCTTTGCACCAATAATTTGAAAGGAAGACTTAGGTACAAGCTGTATAATATTTGGCGAACTATTTATAAAGTCCTTTTTAAAAATCCCTATCTCATAAAATACCACTATTGAAAATATCCCCAAAATTATTAATGATAGACAAAATATCAGCTCCCGTGATTGCGATAAAGGACTATCAAAAAGCAATATAACGTTAAACAATATTATCCCTGAACAAGATAGTAATATAACCTTTAGACTTCTTAAAAATTCATACTTTAACAGCTTCGTCATATTATACTCCCAAATTATCAGTAAAATTGTTATCAGGCATTTTCAACCGGAGTTTTGTCCTTTTTAACAACTGCACCTTTTCTTTCTTCTTTCTTATTTTTTTTGCTGTTTTTTTCATTAACATCATTTGCTTCATTAGTTTCATTAGTTTCTGCATCACACACAACCATACCAGGCCTAAATATCGACCGTATCTGGCTTATAATAGACTCCAATAACCCCACAAACTTCACCCCCGATAAAATATCAAATAAAATATCAGATAAAATAACAATCTATGTTAACTATTCCACATAAACCTACGAGGAACAGATTAGTTTATTTTATATATTTAAACATACAGGTTTCTAAATATATCTTCTATGGACTGGTTTTTTTCAAATCTCAGCTGTTCACAATCTCCTGTTAAAGCAATGCTGCCTTCAGATATGAAGGCTACCTTGTCTAAAATTCGTTCAACCTCACCTATTAAATGTGTAGTTATCAATACGCAGGAGTCCTCACAATAGTAGCTGTTAATAGCCTTAATTATTTTATCCCTTGTTGTTGTATCTATCCCCATAAAGGGCTCGTCCAGCAAGTAGACCGAAGCATTCCTTCCTAAAGTCAGACTGAGTCTCAATCTTTGGAGCATCCCTTTAGATAGCTTTTTTATCTTGAAGTCTTCTGAAAGCTCCATAAAATCCATTAATTTACCACACTTTTTTGCATCAAAGTCCTCATAGAAATCCTGATAAAATTTAATAGCATCCTTTATTCCCATCCAATCATACAAATGATTGTTTTCTGTTAAAAAGGCAACCTGAGATTTGGTAGATACGCCGGGTTTTGCACCGTTTATCAATATTTCACCTGTGTCAGGCTTCTCGATACCCGAGATAATTTTCATAAGAGTTGATTTTCCACTCCCATTTTGTCCTAAAACACCTGTTATAACTCCCTTTTCAACTTCAAGGTTTATATCCTTCAATACATATCTTTTATTGTATTTCTTACATAGATCCTTTATCTTTATTACTGTCTGCATCAGTTAACCCTGCCTTAGTAATTCTAATAACTACATCAATAATCTCATCATTGCTAAAACCCAGCAATCGCATACTTCCAATAAATTTTTCAACCAATTGTTTCGACATATTAAGTCTTAGATTTGTTATCTTATCCATATCTTCAGTTATGAACACACCAATTCCCCTTTGCGTATATATTATTCCTTCAATTTCAAGCTCTCTTAATACACGCTGTATTGTATTGGATGTAACATTGAATTGTTCGGACATATCCCTGACTGAAGGAAGTCTGCTTCCAGCCAAAAATTTATTTGAAACTATCTGCTCTTTTATCCAGTTCATAATCTGAATATAAATGGGTGTATTGTTATCAAACTTTAAATCCATACAATCTCCAATCTTATTAGAATCATATTATAAGTGTTTTAAGACATCAGTAATAATCAAAAGTGTGGTATTTCAGCAATCTAGAGCAAATTCTCCAGGAAAACAAATAAAATGGACTTAAAGTAGTGTCACACTGTGTTACTTAGATAATACACTGCCACACATTCATTGTCAATAGCTTTTTTAAAAAAATGTAAATTTTCAACAAAACAATAAATAAATATATATATATACATTTGCTAGCTTTCATTTTTTCTATCCTTTGTTTAATATAAAGATAAGCTTAAGCCAAATCCACAGACTGTTTTCTTTAAAACAGGTAAACACACTAGTGTTGATTTACTTTAAAATATACAGTATTCGACTTAAAGTACACACACTTAAACCCCTTTATAAAAAGCTTTAAATGCTTTTTATACTATAACTTTGCAAATTTCATCCAAAACGACAAAACACTTTAGATTAAAAAGTCTAAAGTGTTTTTGTCATTATATTAAGGAAAATACGAATTATTTAAATTTACAATTCATGAATCATTGTTAATTTCTTAGCACATATCCTGGTCTCATACGGATATCCATAGGCATTGTTTATATAAAGCGTAGAATCTCTGAAATCTCTCAAATTGACATGACTATGACCATATACATGAATATTTGATTTTAAATTTCTAATCTGACTTTCAATTATACTGCTTCCTAAAACGCAATATATCTCTCTATATTTGGGAGGTATAAAAAAAGGCATTATGTCTATTCTTGGCAAAAAATGAGAATATGATATTATCAAGTCATTCTTTACCATCATATTGCCATTATTGATATTAAACTCAGTAAAGAAGTCACACACATCACTCTCATTAAAATTATCCGGCCATCTGCATGCACTATAATCCATCCATACTTTAGATATGTTAGGTGTTTTCTTCTGAAAAGAATAATCATACCATCCGAATATAGGTACAATTGATAAATTTTTATATGTATAAGGCTTAGTTATAACACCGTTATTTTCTGCTATTTCTATTATTTTATAAAACTTTCCTATGGAAGTTAATTTAGGGTCATCCAAAACCCATAAATCATGATTGCCCGGAACATACAATACTTCTGAAAAGCATCTTTTAAGTTCTTTAAATACATACTCCAATAGTTTAATATCACTTGTAATATCTCCTGCGATTATTAGAATATCGTTGATATAGTCTTGTCGTGACAAGTCATCAATCCATTTTTTGTTTACTTTATAATCAATATGAATATCAGATATTGCGAATATCCTCAATAGAAATACCGCTCCCTTTTTTGGTATTGTGTTTAATGTAGATAAAATTTTAATTTCTGTCAATATATAATAAATAATTAAGCAAACTTATACTTATTCATATATCCCCAAATACATGAATACTTATATATATCATGAATACTTATATAATTAGTGGAGTATTGAATAAGACTATGAGGTTAGTTGTATTAAAAAGAAAAACTCTTGTTACTATAGCTTTTATAGCAATACTTTTTTTATTTTCCGTCTTTTACTCCGTACTTAGCTTTATAAAAAGTACTAATAATTCATGTTCCAAATTAATTGTGGTTGATCCCGGACACGGAGGTATGGATGGAGGAGCATCATTTCAAGGTGTCTTGGAAAAGGATATAAATTTATATATAGCCAAAAAGCTTAAATCCTATCTTCAAGAGAAGGATTTCGAGGTTAAAATGACTCGTGACAAAGACATATCCCTAGATGAATATTCAAAATCAGGCTCAACACGTCAATTGAGAGATTTGAATGCCAGGGTTAATATTATTAATTCAAGCAATGCCAAGCTTTTTTTAAGCATCCATGTTAATTGCCATTTAAAAAATCCAAATGCAAACAGTGCAATAGTATTTTTCAGCAACAATCTTCCCGAATCAAAATCACTTGCATATTGTTTACAAAAAGAATTAAACTCAATTATCATTGATGGTAAAAAAAGGTACGCACACCAACCCCAACAGGCTGATTTTTTTATACTAAAAAATGCTCAAATACCTGGAGTGATTGTAGAGACCGCTTTCATTTCCAATGACTGCGATAGAAGTCTGTTAAAAACCGACGAATTCAAAGATAAATTGGCAAAATCAATCGCAGTGGGTGTTGAAAACTATTATTCAGAAAACATTTCCAACACCCCATCTGTTTTATCGGCTAAATAAGCAGTTTTCTTAACAGTTCTTTTTTAAGCAAAACCGTGATTTTTAATAATACTTTCGAGCTTATTTACATAATCAACAAACTCACTTTTCCCCTTCTTTGTAAGGTTATATCTTGTTCTTGGCTTGTTGTTAAAAAAATCTTTATATATTTCTATATAGCCCGCCCCCTCAAGCTTTGACAGGTGAATGCTGAGGTTACCGTCGGTAGCACCCGTAATTTCCTTTACTTCTTTAAAAGTCTTCTCGCCGGTTATAAGGGCTGCAACAATTGCAATCCTAAGCTTTGACTGAAATATATCAGGAATCGAATTTATATCCAAGTTGTTCCCCCCTCGCCTGTTGTGCTTTTAAGTAAACGCCGGTATATATGAATGTGAAAGGCAATGCCAGCGAATACAGCAATTGGATTATAGTGGCATCAACAAAAGGCAAATTGGTATATGCGTATAGCAGGCTTATGCCAAATTTGCAACCATAAAAAGGCTTATAATGCTGTTGAGTATAAAAAGTGCTCCCCAGTAAATAAATATTTTGCTGAATGCACTAAAGGATTTGCTAGTCTTATCTATCTCATCCTTAATCAACGAAATATTCTCTACAGCTTCATTTAATTTCTTTTCATCCATAAAATCAACTCCTTATTTATTAAAGCACTTTATGTTTTAAAGTATGCATTTATAAAAATGTATTGTCAATAGTTACTGTTTGTTTTTTACTAATATTTTACTAATAAGACCAATAAATTAAGGGACGCCATTTTTAGCATCCCTTTTGTACAATTATTTTCAGTTAACGTCTCCATATTCTTTTTTATATATAATACTACATTTTCAAAGACTACATTTTCAACTTTGCCAACGCATCTGCTAGAGCAGAGTTTATGCTTTCAGACTTGTTCTGTGAACTGAGTATCCTGCTGACCTCTTTCTTGTTTACCTCGTTTTTCTTTCTCTCTGTAAAATCGGAAACCCTTTCTCTGTATCCGCAAACACAGTAAAATGTTTTCTTTTCATCCTCACCCCTTATTTCCATCTTCTTATGGCACTCAGGGCATCTAGCGTTTGAAATCTGGGATACCGACTTTCTAAAGCCGCATTCTCTGTCGGAACATATAAGCATCTTTCCTTTTTTACCTTTTACGTCCAATAGGTATTTACCGCATTCAGGACATCTTTCCCTTGTCATGTTGTCATGGGTATATGCTGCAGAACTGGCAATACAATCCCTAACCAGCTTTGTTGCATAGTTTTTCATGTCTTTTATGAACACATCCGGATTGGCTTTACCCTTGCTGATGTGGGATAATTGAAGCTCCCATTTTGCTGTGAGCTCAGGAGATTTTAGATCTTGCGGAACCAGACCAATAAGCTGAATACCTTTGGAAGTAGGAAAAATCTCCTTTCCTCTTTTCTCTATATAAAATGAGCTGAATAACTTTTCTATTATATCCGCCCTTGTGGCAGGGGTACCAAGACCTGTACTGTTTTCCAGCGCTTCCTTCAATGTCTTGTTGGCAACAAACTTGCCGGGATTTTCCATTGCAGAAAGAAGCGTTGCTTCAGTGTATCTGGCAGGCGGCTTTGTCTTTCCATTAATTGTTTTTACAGACAATATTTTAAGGCTTTCATTCTTTTTGATATCCGGCAAAGATTGGTCCTTATCATCATCTTCTTCATTATCATCATCACCGATGTTTCCGCCATATATGAATTTCCAGCCTTTTGATTTTACTATTTTACCCTTTGCATAAAGAGTCTCTCCCTGAACATCTGCTCTTATGGTAGTCTGCTCATATTCAAAGGAAGGACTTAGTACGGCAATAAACCTCTTTGACACCAGATCGAAAATATTCCTTTCATCGTGATTTAAAGCATTTAAGTTTACATATTGCTCGGTAGGAATTATGGCATGGTGATCGGTTACCTTGCTGTTGTCTGCCAATCTTTTGGTTACAACTATTTTATTCCTCATTATATTGCGGACATGCTCCGCATACGGCCCAACTGCAATACTTTTGAGCCTGTCAGTCAATGTTGGAACAATATCGTCGGTTATATATCTTGAATCGGTTCTCGGATATGTTACAATCTTATGCACTTCATACAATCTCTGCATAATCGACAATGTTTGCTTTGCCGAATATCCAAACCTCCTGTTTGCATCCCTTTGAAGCTCTGTAAGGTCATATGCAAGAGGCGGCGGCTCTTTCTTAGCTTCCTTTTTGATATCAACTACAGTGGCCATTTTGTTGGCAAGCTTAGCTGCTATTGCATCAGCTTTAGACCTGTCAAATATTCTTGTTTGCCCCGAAGTTTTATCCTGCCACCTCAAATAGAATCCGTTCACCTTAGCTTCAATAGTCCAGTAGTCCTTTGGAACAAATCTGTTTATTTCATTTTCTCTTTCTACAATCATAGCTAAAGTAGGAGTTTGCACTCTTCCCGCCGAAAGCTGTGCATTATACTTGCATGTCAGTGCCCTAGTGATATTAAGTCCAACAAGCCAATCAGCCTCAGCCCTGCATTGAGCCGACCTGTAAAGGTTGTCATACTCCCTTGAAGGCTTTAAATTGTTAAAACCATCCCTTATGGACTTGTCTGTCTGAGATGATATCCAAAGCCTTTTGATGGGCTTTCTAAAGCCTGCCTTCTTTATAATCCACCTTGCCACAAGCTCTCCTTCACGTCCTGCATCAGTGGCAATGACAAGCTCATCAATGTCCTCTCTTCTCAAAAGCTCCTTAACTACCTTAAACTGCTTGGCAGTCTCTTTTATCACCACAAGCTCCATTTTATCGGGCAGCATGGGCAGATCCTCCAGCCTCCATACCTTATACCTGTCACTGTACACCTCTGGATCCGCAAGGGTCACAAGATGTCCCAATGCCCATGTCACTATGTATTTTGAACCGGAAATATATCCGTTGCCATTTTGATTACAATTTAATACCTTTGCAATATCCCTTCCAACCGAAGGCTTTTCCGTCAAAACCAGAATTCTTCCCATTTAACTGTCAATCTCCTTTTTATTGTTAAATACATTATTAATCTTACATTTAGCAAAATATAAATGTAAGATTAATCGTATTTAATATAGCTTTAAAATTATAGAAATTATGTTCTTTACATGTTATCATATTATTAAGGATTTTTACAGTATCAAAATCATCTGTGTATAACAGTGTACCAAAGAAAGGAAAAGGTAAAATGACATTTAAAAAAATTATTTTACTGATTTTATCATTATTTATAATTGTAACAACTTTTGGATGTTCATCCGACAGCAAAGTCACATTTGACGACGATACGGCAGCTTTTATAGGTAACGAGAAGGTCACCAAAGATGAATTTATTTTTTATTTAAAAAATGCAAAACGGGATATGGAGCAGTTATCCGGTGTTTACGGCAAAGAGGAATCAGTATTAGAAAAATTTTGGCAAACCAAAGTGGCAGGTAGTGATCCTGTTGAAGTTGCCAGAGAAAAAAGCCTCGCATCACTACAAGAGCTCAAAATACTGCTATCCCATGCTAAGGCTCAAAATCTTGAGCTTGATCAGCAAAGTCTTGATAAAATCAAAGAACATATGGACGGCATAATCAAAGATAACGGGCAAGGTGACCGCAGTAAAGCAGAAAAGTATGTACAGGATACATACGGAGTAAGTTTTGACCGGTATGAAGCTATATATAAGGAGTATGTCCTTGCATATGAAATTTTCGTCAATAAATTTAAAAAAGACTTAAATGTATCCAACAAGGAGATAGAAGAATATTACAATGAACACAAAGATGCTTACGACAGAGTAATATCAAAGCATGTCCTTATAAGAACCACAGACAAAGAGGATAATGAATTGCCTCAAGAACAACTTGCTGAAAAGAAAAAACTCGCAGAGGAAATATTGCAAAAGGCAAAAAACGGAGAAGATTTTGACAGTCTGGTAAAAGAGTATTCGGAAGACGAAGGTTCTAAGGAAAAAAACGGAGAAGTCAGTGCTTCCAAAGGAATGACAGTTAAAGAATATGATGAATGGATATTTAGTGCAAAGGATGGCGATATTGGTCTTGTAAAAAGCAAATTCGGTTATCATATAATAAAATTCATTAAAAGATTAACTCTTGATGATGTAAAATCAGAAGTAAAAATGGATATCGAGTATGGGAAATATAATGAGCAACTCGATAAATGGATTAAAGATAAGGCTTATGAAATAAAACCAAACAAAAAGCTAATTGAGTCAATTCCTGTTCTTTAAATCACGACTTTATTTCCTAAATGCAAAACGAAAGGCCATAACCTTTCGTTTTGCGTCGTTTTATTTTAGCATATGCTCACAGGTATTCTTATAATAAATGTAGTTCCATTGCCAATTGTACTTTTACATTTTATATTGCCCTTATATTCTTTGGTTACAATATTGTATACTAAATTCAGTCCCAGTCCGGTTCCGCCTTTTCCTCTTTTCGTTGTAAAGAACGGCTCATATATTTTTTTAATATCGTTTTTATTTATTCCTTTTCCATTATCACTGTATTCAATCACAATTTCGTCATTTTCCTTATATACGTTTATTTCTATTTTTCCTTGTTTTATATTCTCAAAACCGTGTAAAAGAGAATTCATGACAAGATTGATAATGATTTGAGACAAACTTACAGGTGAAGCACATACTTCCAAATCACTGTCACAATTTACAATTATACTGTGACCTGTCAATCTGATCTTAGGGTTTAAACTCATTAAGACTTCGTCTATATGTTTTTTTAAAAAGAACCGTTTCTTTTCTGTCGTTGACTCATTAGAAGATATTTGCTTAAAGCTTTTTACCAGTTTTAAAGCTCTATCGAGATTAAGGTTAAGAATTTCAATGGTTTCCAAGGCTGTATTAATATAATCTTCGAGATCAACTCTTTTAAGTTTTCCTGAATCAAACAAATTTATTATTTCATTATCCTTATCGTCTAGAAAAGATGCAGCTGTTATACTGACTCCTACAGGAGTATTCACTTCATGGGCAACCCCTGCAACCAGACCTCCCAATGCAGCCATCTTTTCCGAATAAATTAATTTCTCTTGTGCTTGTTTAAGTGTCTCAAGACTAACCTCCAGATCTGTTTGAGCAACATCACGTTCCATTGCAATACCCAAAAGTGTAGTCATAACTGTAGAAATATTATTTTTAACAAGTGCCGAAATTTCATTAAACGGACAGGAATAAGCCATCACACCCCAGTTTCTTGTTGTTGATGAAATGGGTAGAATCCAAATTATTTCATCATTGTCCATATAATTTTTATCTTCCAACACTTCTAACGGTGGAAATTCTTGAGGTTTACAGGATATATTAATACTTTCATGCTTTTTTGCCATTTCATATAAATCTTTTATAATTAAATTATCCTCTTCATATTTTTCATCGTTCCAAAATCCAATACACTCCCAGGAATAGCCGTCTATAATATAGGGAAATAACTTTTTAATCCCATCAATATCTGCTGTAAGCAGTTTAGCTCCAATATCCGTATTTTTCAAAATGGTCTCTTCAAGATATTTTATAATGATATCCTTTTTGCGTCCATTTTCATTTGAAAGATCCCCGATATTATTTGAATCGAAATTACAGTTGCAAGACTTTTTCATTATTATTTTAGATTCAGTAAATATGGTTTTCTCGCTTTTTTCCCCGCTTTTAATCTTATTAATCAATGTAGTCGCAGCAGTATATCCCAATTCATAAACATTCTGAGCTATAGTACTTTTTTCTGCCTCATTTCCGGTGCCAATAAACACAACAGGCTTGTCATTTCCAACTATCTTATTTAAATAGCTGTCATTTGTGCCCTCCGCCAAAATCAACCAACCGTCTATATGATTAAAAGCCAAATTATAATATCTTTCGACCTTTTTTATGTCCGTAAAAAAGCGACTGATCATAAAAGTATTGATTACAAATAATTTGGCATTCATTTCTTTTATACAGCAGTTAATACCGTTTATCAGATTGCCATGGTATATTCCGTCTGTATACTTTGTGATTACACCAATCCGAAGCCTGTTCTTCATATTGTTTCCCTTCTTTATAAATATTCTGCAATCAATGACAATGGGAGATTAATTATGAAACTTGTCCCTTTATTGTATTCACTTTCACATTCAATAGTTCCGCCAAGCTTTTTAATTGTGTTGCTTATCATGTATAACCCCAATCCTAAGCCTGTACTTTCCTTGTTCGTTGTAATAAACGGTTCGAAAATTCTATCAAAAATTTCTCTTTTTATGCCCATGCCATAATCCCTATATTCCATAACCAGGCTTTTTTCTTTCTTTTTAAATACAATTGATATCTCACCTTTTTCTCCTTCATCATAGCCATGTATTATTGAGTTTAATATAAGGTTTGAAAATACTCTGTATAAATCTCCCGGATTACATATTAGGCAAAGGTCTTCTGGGCACTCAATATTAATGTCCATATCCCGCTTTCTTGATTTCAAGTCTATGCTTAAAAGAACATCGTCAATATATTCCCTGACTTTAATAAGCCTTGTCTCTTCGATAGCATTATCCATTGCGATCTGCTTGAATTTCAATATAAGGTCCGATGCCTCTTTTAGATTTGCGAGAAGTATATTTACAGCTTCATTATTTTCTTTTAGAAGCTCATTAAGTTTCGCCCTTGACAGCTTTTTTTCATAAAACAGCTCCTTTAACATCAGTATATTATCTTTGAGTTGAGAAATTAAATTAACTCCTTCACTTATCGGTCTATTGATTCCATCTGCAATACCTGATACCAAACTTCCCAAAGATATCAGTTTTTCCGATTCTATAAGCTGTTCCTGAGTTTTTTTTAGGGTTTCCAGAGTCTCTTTCAAATCCGTCATTACCAGGTCTTTATCTATGGAAATACCAATGAGATTATACATAAGCATATGCATATCATAAACGAACAATGTAGTTTCTTCGAAGATTTTAGACACGTATGACATTACACCCATATTCTTTTTTTCGGTCATTATAGGTACCACAAATATTACATCGTTTTCATCCAACTCGTAATCCTGCATGCACTCAGGAGGAGGAAAATCCTCCAAAGCACACTCAAACGTATTATTATTCATTGTTTTTTTTATATTATTAACCACTGTTTGAACAACCACTTTATTTTTATTCTCTTTATCATCTTTAAACATTCCAAAACAGAACCATGTATATTCATCTATTACTTGTGGAATAAGTTTTATTATTTCATTAACACTAAGCTCAAAGAATTTTGTTCCAAGATGTGAATTTATGTGTAGAACATCTTCAAGTCTATCTATCATAGTATTTTCTCGTTTCATATCATCAATGGTTTTATCCTCACCTAAAGTATCTGTTTTATACAAACAACCGCAGGACTCTCTTACAATTATATCTGACTTTACAAATATTTCTTTTTCAACATTTTCCCCTTTTATGCATTTAATTACAGCAATAGCTGCCTCTTTTCCCATTATAAAAGTATTCTGGTTCATACTGGTTAAAGCAGGTCTGAATTTTTTGGCACTTTCCGAGTTATCATATCCTACAACTGCTATATCTCTCGGAACATTTATATTTGCTTCCTTCAATCCCTCTATCAAGCCCATTGCCAAACTATCATTTGCGGCAAATATGGCTGTAAAATCAATGCCTTCTTGAATCATCTTTTCAGCAATTTCTTTTCCATAGTTGGGCATAGCATGAGCAACATCATAAACAAGTTTTTCATCGTAGCAACCATGCTTCTCAAGTATTTCTTTGTATCCGGCCTGCCTTTCCAACATATCGGGTACATTGCTTGAACCTACATAAGCTATCCTATTATGCCCATGAGCCAAAAGATGCTCGGTAGCCTGCCTTCCACCGTCATAGCTGTCATCAACAACTCTCATACAGTTATAATATTCCGACCTTCGTCCTAAAAAAACAACTGGCTTTCCAGTATTAAAAATAGTATTGTAATACTCCTCTTTTAAACCAAAAGCCAGAATTATCCACCCATCAATGTGATTAACCGAATAGGAATAATACTCTTGAGCATCTTTTTTATATGGTCTGAATGTATCCATCATATATATATTGAAAATAAAAAGCCTTCCTTCTTCTTCTTTTACCGCACTTTGTATGCCCCTTAGCAAAGTCCCGAAATAAAAATTTTCGGTATATGGTGTAATTACTCCAATATTACAACGCTTTTTATCCATGAACACTCTATCCCTTCTTAAATTCCGAAAGCAAGTGCATAATCTTATTGAATATATCGGAATAACTTTCTGGTTTCATTAAAAATTATTATTTCTTTCTTCCTATAGCCTCTCCCGCAATTACTCTTGTTTCATATCCCGATTCGGTCTGCTCAAGTATTTCATCATCAATATCAACCCTATCCTTTTCCATCACCATAATAAGGGTAGAACCTCCAAATTTGAAATACCCTTTTTCATCTCCGCGAGAGACTTTTTGATCAGGCATATATGTCTGGACAATGGAGCCTACCGATGTGGCACCTACCTCAATATACAATACATCACCGAAGTTATCCGACTTAAGTATGCTGTACTCCCTTTTATTCTGGCAATATAACCGTGAAACGCTCTTTAATGCTGCAGGGTTTACCGAATAATAGTGGCCTTTTATTTTAACAGTCTTACTGCAGATTCCTCCATCAATAAAGTGGAATCTGTGATAATCCAGCGGACAAAGCCTGAGTATTGCAAGTACTCCCCCCTCGTACTTTGAAGCTAAGTCATCATCCCTCAATAAATCTTTAAGAGAATAGAAAAGGCCCTTTACCTGAACAAGCCTGTTTATATCTATATCCTTCCATACATACATCCTACCGTCTCCAGGCGAAAGAAGCTTAGTGGGTTCATTATCAAAAGGACGCATATGGGGCTTCATTTTTCTTATAAAAAATTCGTTAAAAGTTTTAAAGCTTCTAACTTCATCCTGACATTCCGAAATATCTATATTGTAGTTGTCAACAAACTTATTGATAAGTCCTGCACTTATTCTGCTGTCGCAATACTTACCTGAAATATATGAATAAAGCTTTCTTTTAAACAGAAGCTCCAGACCTACTTTACCCGGAATACTGCCATAAAGAACATTTAGGAATTTTCCTCCTGCCACATTTTCAACCTCATACTCTTTTGTACGTCTGTTGTAGACTTTTATCATTTTATTTTCTCCCTAACATGCAATATTTATATCACATCAATAATATAACCATTATTAAAACGGATTTCAACAAATATAATTTGTCTATGAAATATAAATAATAAAATGAATTTACATTTATTTATCACAATATATTGAATTTAGGAAAATGTTTTGTTATAATTGTAAATATAAAGCGATTATTGTAAACAAATATAAATCACGCCTTATACTACCGTAAGCCCAGGTGATACTTATGATAGAAGCATTAAGTATTAAAATTGCTAATTTAATTAAAAGCAATATTGGCGGAGTTGATGAGGAGAAAGAAGAAGTTTTAATATATGGGCTGGATATAATAATCTATAATTCTTTCTTGTTGGTTTTCTTTTTTCTGTCAGCTCTAATACTGGGGATTTTAAAGTTTGTGGCAATTTCCTTTGTAGTGTATGGCTCTTTAAGGATTGCAGCAGGAGGGGCACATGCCCGAACACGAACTTTATGCTTTATTATATCCTTAATAACTTTTTTCGGTCCAATATTAATATCAAATCTATTCTTAATCAGTTCCACAATACCGGCATTTATTATTTTTATTGCGAACATATTAGCCATAATTATATATGCACCGGCCGATACTCTGGAAAAACCGATAATAAGCAAAAAGATAAGATTTTATCGTAAGCTGTCTTCCCTAGCAATAGTCGTTATAATTTTCCTGATAGCTTTGTCTGTTCACAATAATGATAAAGTCATATATAATGTTATACTTTTTTCCGATATTCCCTTTTTATTGTTGCTTACACCCTTAGGCTATAAACTTCTAGGTTGTTCGCCCGGAAAAAGCGAAATTGGACTACTCTAGGAGCAAAAGCTGCCTTTGCTGGAATTATCAGTATCGACTCATTAAGTATTACTATAACTTTTTTAACGAGAGGAGGTGATAACCTATGCGTAAAAGGCTGTTATTTGTAATATCTATATCAATTGCTGCCTTGGCAACATTTATGGCGTCGGTTTCGGCATATGCAAGTATTCCTTGGTCAGCATACCAGCCAAAAGCTCCAAAGTCTCTGATAAAGTAACATAGTTCAAAGACGTTTAGGGCCCAAACCTCTTTGAATTCATGTTATCACCAACTTCTGATTAAACAAATCACCAGATATATTTGTGGTCAGTTTTACACTTTCACTATTTTTTGCAATAATCCTTTTTAATTCCCATAATCCAATACCGTTATGGGCTTCTTTTGTTGAAAAACCTTTTTCATAGATTTTTTCAATTTCAGGATTGCCGGAAAACGAGTTACTTATTTCTATTATTAATGAATTTGAAGACCGGTCTTCTTTAACCAGAAATTCTACATACCTCTTTTCTGATTCTAAAGATGCTTCCAATGCATTATCCAATAATATACCTAATATTTTACAAAAATCCAATATATCAACATCTCTTAAAGCTATTTTTGAGAAAACATTAATATTGAAATTTATGTTTTTAACTTGTGCATATGACAATTTTGAAAGAAGAAGACCATAAATTGCAGGATTATCCTTTACATATGAATTCAACGGTTCAATATTATTCATTGAATTTGCTTCATTCTGCATCTGGGATACATATGTTTTAAGGCCTTTAATATCATCTATGTAAAGGTATCCTTGAATACAGGAAAGTATATTATTGAATTCATGCTTAAATCCCCTAAGGCTGTCGTTAAGTTCATCAAGTGTTTCATTATAAAGTTTTTGAAATTCCAACTCCTGTTTAGCCAATTCAAGTTCTCCGAATCTTATTGAGTTTCTGGTGCTAAAAATAATAAGAACAAAAACAGAAGCAGCATTGAACAATATCAGTTCAGTAGGTATTTTAACCACATTAGTTTCAAAAAACAGAATATTAGGCACAATTATCATAACAATAATAAAAATATTCAGTATTATTTCTATTTTTAGTTTTTTGTAAATATCCGACGGAATGTATATTTTTATTTTGAAATAATAAATTGCAATGACACCCACAAAATCTAAAAGAGTTCCAATATTTCTCATAATAAATGAATTTAATGGCGAGGCAGCAAGCCATGTAAATAAATCATACCCTTGAAGCGAAATCTTCAACAAAGCCATACTCAAATATTGCACAATGGTTGAAAGGAGAAAAACAACACATGACCCCATTACTGAATATAACAATCTTAAGTCTAGAATATACCTGATCAATAAAATCATGGATAAGAAATATATAGCGATAAAAATCACTTCTGAATAAGAAGATCTTGATACAATTTGGACAGGCAATACATTTGCAACAGTATTTAAAAAAGAAAATACTAAAAGTCTATTCCATAACAATTTCTTATTGAATAGAATAAGTACAAAAGCCCCTAGTACCATACACTGTATAAGCAATGAAGAAAAATTCAAAAAAGGCGGATAAAAACCTCCCATAAAACCCCCCTTACATGATATTAAAATTGACCTTCAAAATACTCTACAGTAAGAATATCAGAACTTACTAATTATGGCAACCTGAACTTATTAACCCTTCAACCCAGTCAATAAATTGCTGTGCAGTTCTCGGAGAACGCCCGTTATATAAAAGCTCCCACTTCATGGCTTCTTTATGCAGCCACTCCATGTCTACGTTCAAGCCTCTGCTCACGGCAAGCTTTTCAACAATATCCAGATACCTTTTCTTATCAGGCAAGCTAAATGTTACGGTAATGCCAAATCTGTCCGCTAAGGACAGCTTTTCCTGCATTGTATCCCTTGAACGTACTTCGTCTTCATTGTTAATTGAAACCAAACCTGCTCTGTCACTGAATTTTTCCTTAATAAGGTGCCTTCGATTGGAAGTTGCATATATTACCACATTCCTGGTTCTTGCAGATAGTCCTCCTTCCAAAACTGCTTTTAAAGCAGTATAGCTTTCTTCGCTGTCTTCAAAAGCAAGGTCATCAATAAAAAGAATAAACTTATGAGGCTTGTCTTTAATTTCTTCTATTATCAAAGGAAGATCGGACAAACATGCTTTAGGGACTTCAATCATTCTTAGACCCTCATCACAGTATTCGTTTAGAAGTGCCTTAACAGTGGACGACTTGCCTGTTCCCCGATCACCATACAACAGTACATTATTTGCCCTCAAGCCTTTGAGAAAAAACAATGTATTATCGATCACTTCTTTTCGTTCAAGCTCGTATCCCGGTAAATCCGACAGCCTCACTGAATCAGGCGTTTCTACTCCTTTAAGTCCATAGCCCCTCTCATTATTTTCCCAAATAAAGCCTTTATACTTTGCATACTTTCCTGCACCTTTTGTTCTGTAGAATTCTATCAATGCTTCTGAAGAGTTTTGCCAGTACTCCTGAGACATAAAAAGTTCCATAATTTCACTTATGCCGTCTTGAGGTATACAGGAAAAATCCCATTCAGGCAAGCTTCTCACCAAATGCTCCTCAGACTCATCATTGCAGAGAACGGATATTACATAGTCCTTAATATCCTTTGATGTTAACTGGGATATTTTTTGAATACAGTCCAAATCATATTCTACAGCACTTAGTATATTAACATCAATTTTTTTGTTCAGCTCCCTGCTGGCATAATCACTAAATGCATTTTCATCATAAATCATTCTCTTAAATACATAATAAACAAATGAATTAAAAGAATTATTTTTTGTCAGTACATGATAAAACTCACCATAATATCTGGCAAATTTAACATGGTCAATGTCAGTGGCATCAATATACTTTATCAGTCTGTTAAGGCTTGCAATTACTTCATCCTGTAATATTCCTCTGTATATAGTTATGGATTCCAAGCATTTATTAACTTCTTTTATTTTATCAATCATATATACATTACTCCTTATCAATTAATCACAATCCTTAAATATGTAAAAAGCGGGTTTTGGTAGCCCGCTTTTATTTTAAATCAAATGGAAATTAAAAATCTTTAGAAATGCCTTAATCAGCTACGCTTACAGCTTTTATATCATCAATTATCAATGTACCTTTTCCGGTGAATCCATCAACCTGGTTAACATATATGCCTATAGCTTCTATCTTATTAATGTTATCTGTCAGAACAGCTGCTTTATTAACATCCGATTCCCATGGAGCAGGTGTGAACTCAGAGAAATTCAATACGAGATTTTTCTCTTCTGTATCTGAAAATACAGGATATATTTCAAAATATTTGCCATTTGCTTTAATTTGCACAACCACCTTCTGGTTTAATCCATCGGGCGTAATAGTCATCGATAATGCATTCAAACTGCTCCAATCAACTCCACCCATTTGCTTAACAATTCCGCTGTATCCGTTTGCATCAATAGTATAATCGAATTTGAGAGCTTTGCCTAAGTTGCGTGGCACAAGTGAAACAGTGGAAGAATCACCGGCTGGAGTATAAGCATTTTTAAGCTCTGCATTATCATTGAAATATCCTTCGAAATCATCTACCAGTGTAGGATCCGCAGGCTTAACCTTAATACCGCTTATGAAGGCTATATTATCAATAAATATAGGTCCTTCATAGTTCCAGTCAAAAGCTACAAAAGCCATTATCAATCCTGTTGCTGTCTCATCTTCGAAATCAACAAGGACATTATAGCGATACATCTTACCGTAACCTTCTGTTTCCGAAGTGTCCTGCTTGAAATCGCTTAAGTGCAGTTGCAATGCCCCTTCACCGAATTTTTTGTATCCCGGTTCCGCCGGTATCAATGCCATTGTATATGGCTTAAAGAGCGTATCTTTTGCACTTTCCGGTAAAATTATATCAAATGCTACCTTGTTAACCTTTGACATATCTACATCATTATTTATTCCCGAAAGCTTTACCTTTAATTCTTGATATGCCCAGTCACTATTATCATCGTTATCAATGAATTTGGACTCAACCTTAACAGCTTTAAGTTCGCTATCATATGAAACAGTACCTGTTACACTTGCATCTTCAGGAGCATAGGAGCCATCATAGCTAACGTTCCCTAATCCTGTATCAAAAGTATACACCTTCAAAGGTATTTCAGCCATTACCTTAACTTTTATGGTTTCTTCCGATTTTGTGCCATCATCATATACCACAGTAGCAGTCAAATCTATCTTGGTTCCGTTTTGCTCAATTGCCGGAATCCAGAGAGCACCATACCGACCGTCCTCATTCTTGGTCATAGGCAATTCAATATTTCCAACCTTTAATGTTACATTTGAGACCTTCTTATCATGTTCAAACACTTTTACATTTACATCATAAGGTCCGGTAACAGTAGCTCCATCATAAAGATTGGATATATACATATATGCTTTTTCAGGCACCGTATCCACATCCAAATCATAAAAACCGTCTATTGTATCACTGAATACTGTGAAGTCATCATTATAGAAATTTACGAAGTCCTGCAGAAGCTCATTGTTGCCGTATATGGAATGGTGCATGTACGGTACCCAGAACTGGCTCATATCAAAGTTTGCCCAAACCAGCATATATGCTGCTTTATTCTTTCCGGCTTCCGCACTTTCTTTCAATGCAGTTAGAAGAGTAGTAAACCATTCCTTGTTTACATTATTTTCCTTTTTGATGCCGCCAGCAACACCCGTTTCAGTGATTGCAACTACCTTGCCCCTCTTATCTGCCATTTCTGTCAGCAATTCCGCACGGCTTACAATGGACTTCATCCAATTTACTTCAGAAGCCATGCTTCCACTGTCGTCATATTGGTCAAATCCCAGTATATCAACATAAGCATCTCCCGGATACCTCTCAAGGTATTCTTCTTCAGTACTGAAATTGCTTGATGGTGAATATGCATAAAGGAAATTGTGTACTCCCTTGATATCTCTTAAATAGTCAACAGTGTAACGAAATAGCTTAATATACTGATCCGGTGTACAAAACGCTGCTCCCCACCAGAACCAGCTTCCCGTATTTTCATGGAAAGGTCTAAAAATTACAGGTATCAAGTTACCGTTTTCATCCTTTATGCTGTTTGCAAAAGCTGCAATATTGTCAAGGAACTTATTGTATTCATCATGCTTTGATCCACCCGGCAATATCTGTGAAACAACATCGCCATTCAAATCGTAGAAATTTCCGCCTGTCACAAAGTTAGGCATGTGAGCACTTAATGTTATAACTCCACCTGTTGCATATGCCTTCTTTACCACATCTGCAAGAAGTTCAATATTTTCTTCAACGGATAATGAAGTATTACCGGGAGACTCTTTTCCTTCAATGGAAAGCGTGTCCCAGCCAAAAACAGCCGGAAATGCACCTACATTATTAAGCACATCCGATTTGGTGCCATCTTTACTTCCGCCGGTTGTAAGACCGAATGTTGTAGCATGCTGCTGTCCAAACATAATATTCTTACCGCCGATACCCCTTAATGCTGCAAACAATGATGCAGTTTCCTTTGTCGCATTTACATCTACCAAATCAATAGGACTAACATCATATTCGCTTGTTGATATTTTAGCCTTATCCGTTCTTGGTCCGGGATTAGGATCAGGAATAGGAGTTGGCTTCGGTTCATTATCTGATGCGGATCCAACCAAACGTATCTCATCTATATATATTGGTGTCTGTGCTGATCCGGCAAGCTCCTGAAAATTGATTCTGTGGATTGTCTCAGGGTTTGCAAGCTCAGCTAATTTAATAGTGATTTCTGTCCATTCCCCTGCTTTTGCAGTAAAAATAATTTTTGGACTTTCCGACGTTTCATCGGCCGCATCTCTTATTATGTAGAATCCCAGTTTCTTATCGCTGTCTCCGCCGTTTACCCAGAACTTAATGCTGTCATAGCCTTCCGGCCTTATCTGCTGCACACAATACAATGACAAAGCTGCCCATGCATCTGTATACTCAACAGAAATTGCACCGGTTCCTTCTTTTACGTTAGCAGTGCTTGCAAAATCAATAGTGGCATTCCAAGACCAGTTCTGAAAGTCTGATGTCAATGAATCCTCATACACCTTGAGCACTTTGATCTGTGGTGCAGGTGTCGGTCCCGACATGATAATATCGTCTAAATATATTTGTGTTTGAGCCGCACCACCTAGCTCCTGGAAATTTATCCTCTGAATGGTTTCAGGGCTGCCAAGCTCGCTTAATTTTATTTTAATTTCAGTCCATTCTCCTGCTTTTGCTGTAAAGATGATTTTATTGCTTTCCGATGTATCATCGGTTGCATCTCCTATTGTATAAAATCCCAATTTTTTATCGCTGTCTCCGCCATTTACCCAGAAGCTTATGCTTTCATATCCTTCTGTTTCTATCTTTGTAGGACTGTAAAGAGATAATGCCGCCCATGCATCCTTGTAAGTTACTCCAAGGGACTTAGTTCCGTTTTTAACAGTTGTTGTAATTTCTGTATCCTTGTCGGTATTCCATGACCAGTCCTGAAGTCCAACAGCCAAAGCATCATCATAAATGGTAAAAGTCTTTGGTGCAGGCTGTGTTTGAGAAATAGCAACCAATGTTATATCATCCAAATATATTGTAGTCTGAGCCGTACCTGAACGTTCCTGAATGTTAATTCTCTGAATCGTTTCGGGACTACCCAATTCACTTAATTTTATTTTCACTTCCGTCCATTCTCCGGCTTTGGCTGTAAACTCCACTGTTTCAGTTGAAATATCTTCAGCCGCATCGATTGTGCAGTAGAGCCCCAGTTTTTTGTCACTGTCTCCGCCGTTTACCCAGAAATTAATGCTTTCGTATCCTTCTGTTTCTATCTTTGTAGGACTGTATAAAGATAACGCAGCCCATCCGTCTTTGAATGTAACAGCTATTGAATTGCCTTCCTTAGCAATCTCTGTATTTTTAAAATCCCTCTCACTATTCCATGACCAATCTTGCCAGCCTGTTAACAAGCTGTCTTTATATACATTAATATCAGTCTTAGGACCGGGTTTTACTGTTGGTGTAGGTGTTGGGGTATTTGTCGGTACAGATGTCGGTGTGCTTGTCGGTGTTGGAGTAAAAGCAATCACATCTTCGTAGTCGGCAGGTGTTGCACCAAAATGCTTTGCAATAATCAATACATCCTGCATGCTAACCACTGCATCCATATCAAAGTTAACAACCGGATTGTAGTCCGGATCACCCTCCGAAGTATTAAAGGCTTTTGCAACAGCAAAAACATCAGCCATATTTATCATATTATCGGAATAACCGTTTTTTGGTATATCTCCAGCCCACAATTGAAGTGGCTTTTCAGCTGTGGATATATATACCTCTTTGTCTCCGGGGACATCCTTAACCAGCCTTGACAAATATCCAGGCCTTGATACCACTAAATCGTATGCTTCATCCTGCTTTTGAACACCTTCAATTCTGAAAAAACCCAATGAGTCAGTGACTGCATTTAAATCGGTCCCCATTATGGAAACTTTAAAGCCTGAATTTATTGACTTGTTATTTGATATAAAGTCCGGTGCTATGTATCCTGAAATGCTTATCGTATCATTTTCCTCTGCGGATGCACCTGCACTTACGGGCATTATAACGGATGCTGCCATCACTGCAAAGCTAACAAAAGTACTAAGAACTCTTTTACCCTTCATTACTTTTCCTCCTAAAATAAATTTTTCTATTAAAAATCAATATTATTTACATTTGTCTACCGCAAATCTATATTGAACCCACTATTTGCTGCACCAAATAAAAAATAAAATTGATTTTTATGTTCTTCATAATATTTCATTCTCTCTCTATATTGTACACCTAGGTATATTCTTCTAAATATACTTTTACTTTTTTATTATATCATTGTATTAATTTTCTACAAATACCTAAAATAATTTTTAGGTATTAAGTCGTAGAACAGGTATCTTTAGGAGCAAATTTAGTACTTTTTCCTTATTGTTATTTTCCATTATTTGATATATGATATTATTGCTGCAATTTATCGGAGATTATTTTTTAGAAATTATTTATAATTATTAATAATATATAAATAATGAAAATTATATTAATATTCATGACTCAAATCAAAATCTAATTTTGTATTCTATATTGAAAACTGTAGTTATATATATATTCATAATCAAAGTTTATAAAGCCCCTACTAAATAAACGTTATCATACTATCTACGTAACAAGTCAGGTAGTTTATTAATAAAACTGTAAAAGGGAGGTAATTTTTAATGGCAATTGAGGTATTTAATAGGTATGAAAATAAATTCTTGATGAACACCGATACCTATGAAAAGGTTCTACGTGCACTGGATGAGTATATGGAACTGGATGAGTATAATAAAATGCATGATTTTTACACAATCGCAAATATATATTACGATACTAAAGACCATCATCTCATTAGAAAGTCATTATCCAAACCCAAATATAAAGAAAAGCTTCGTTTACGTGCTTATGGAGTTCCTTCCCTCGATGACAAAGTTTATCTGGAAATCAAAAAAAAGGTTTTTGGACTTGTCAACAAAAGAAGAACCAAATTGGTATTAAGCGAGGCATATGATTTTGTAGCTACAGGTAAGAAACCGGAGCTCAAAAAATATATGAACAAACAGGTACTGAATGAAATCGAGTACTTTTTATCTGTTTATGATTTAGAACCAAAGCTTTATTTGGCATATGACAGAAAAGCATACTTCGGCAGAGACAACAGAGACCTTAGAATCACATTCGATACAAACATAAGAACTCGAAGGGAAGACTTGCGGTTAGAAATGGGAGATCATGGCGAACCCCTTCTTGACAAGGATGTTTGGTTAATGGAAGTAAAAGCGGAGAAAACAATACCTATTTGGCTTACCAGAATGTTGAGTGAATATAAGCTATACAAAAAAAGCTTTTCAAAGTATGGAACAGAGTTTAAAACTATGATAAGCAAGGTTAGAAATTCAAGGATAGTTATGTAATATCCTTAATGATTATTTATATTTTATATTATTATATCTCTTAACTTTTATATATTATAATATTATATATAAGCGATTTTATTATAGAGATAAATTTATTCTTAGGAGGAAATTAAAAAAATGCTGGATGGAATTATAAAAGCGGCTGATATAAATACATCGGTAAATTTTACCACTGCAGTTCTGACAATTGTTGTATCCTTTGTTTTAGGATTAGTAATAAGTTTTACATTTATGAAGACAAGCAATAAGGATGCATCCCCCCAGGGTTTTACGCTGACTTTGGTAATGTTGCCTGCGATAATTGCAATAATTATTTTGTTGGTTGGAAATAATGTGGCAAGAGCTTTCGGACTTTCTGGAGCATTTGCAATAATTCGCTTCAGAAGTGCAGCAGCAGATCCGAAAGATATTTCCTATGTGCTATTTGCAATGGCAGCAGGGCTCTCCTGCGGTTGCGGATTATTCGATTATGCAGCTCTGTTTACGGCTTTGCTTTGTTTATTCATGTTTGTATTAAACAAAACAAAATTCGGTATGAGTAAAGTAACAAGCAAGCTATTAAAAATCACAATACCCGAAGATTTAGATTATCAGGGTGTATTTGATGATGTTTTTGAAAAATATACAGAAGGCTATGAACTTAGAAAGGTTAAAACTACTGATCTAGGAACACTTTTCGAGCTGGTTTATTCTATAAGGATTAAAGAAGGAATCAACCAAAAAGAGTTTTTGGACGAATTACGCTGCAGAAACGGTAATTTAAATATTTTATTGTCGATGAATACTGATATCACTTCCTATTAGAAAATATATTATATACCGATAATCTTACATTTATCTTCTACTAAATGTAAGATTAAAAGTAATAACATATTTAAATATAGAAGTAATATATAAAATAAATTGATACAATTGAGACAATCATAAATAATATATTAAATAATTTAAAAGGGGGATAACTATGAAGAAAATCGTGCCTGGTATCATTGCATGTACATATATTCTAACTACAGCTTTGATACCTTCTGTAAATCTGAAAACTTACGCTGATGCGGGACAAACACTGTTTATCAATGAGATTATGGCAGCAAACTCTACCACCATAAGGGATGGAGATGTAGACGACTCAAAACAAGGTGCATCGGGTGGTGCTTATTCCGACTGGATTGAAATTTACAATAAGAGCAGCCAACCGATTGATTTAACCGGGTATACAATTTCTGACGATGGTGCAACCTGGACTATACCGCAAGGAACGGTTCCGGCTAATGGTTACATATTGATTTGGGCATCGGACAAGGATAAAGTAGCAAAAGACGGCCAACTTCATACTAATTTCAAACTATCTGCATCGGGAGAAACTGTCACATTGAAAAAGGCTGACGGTACAGTAGTTGATTCTGTGAAATTTCCGGCACTGGCAGACGACCAATCCTACAGCCGTATTACAGATGGTGCTTCCGAATTTACAACTGCTTTACCCCCGACACCCGGAAGCAAAAATGCCTCTGCAAATACAGGATACATAATTTCGGGATATATAAAACCGGCTTTCTCTACTACAAACAAAAATCTTTACAAAGACTTTAAAGTAATATTATCGGAAAACGGTAAGAGTGCTATGACTGATTCTAACGGATATTTTGAAATATCAGATGTTTCGGAAAACAGTTACACCCTAAGTATAAGCAAACTCGGTTATTTGGAACGTACAATCGGCAACATAAACATTCAAGGCAACGTTTCAATAGGTTCTCAATCTTCTCCTGTTGAAATGTGGGCAGGTGATATTTTACAGGATAATGCCATAAACATGAGCGATGTTGTAAAAATAGCATTTAGCTTTAATGCAGTGACTGGTGATGCAAACTATAACATTGCAGCGGATATAAACTCAAACGGTTCAGTCAATATGGAAGATGTAATTATTTTAGCAAAATACTTCAACTGTACATCACAAGATTATCCTCAAATCACTCCTGTAATTACTTCACCCACCGGACCTGTTTCTCCAACACCTACACCGACGGCAGACCCTGATGCATGGAAGCTCAATACGGGTACAATCAACTTAGGCTCCACAATAACATATACAGGTACAGGTATATCTGTTGACGGTTCCGTTATAAAAATCACTGCAGGTGGCGACCATACTGTAACCGGCACATTGACAAACGGCATGATATATATCGACACTACTGAAAGGGTTAAATTAAGATTAAGCGGAGCAAGCATAACCAATACAAGCGGCCCTGCAATATATTGCAATAGTGCGGACAAGTTCTTTATTACTGTGACTGAAAATACAACCAACACGCTTACTGACGGAAGCACATACAGTGACACAAGCGTCAATGCAACCCTATTCACACGTGACGATTTGGAAATCAAAGGTAAGGGAACTCTCAATGTAATAGGCAATTATAACCATGCCATTTCCGGTAAGGACGACATAGATATAGAAAACAGCACCCTTAATATTACATCAGAGGCAAATGACGGCATTCATGCTAACGGCAAAATTAATATTATAAGTGGAAAATTGAACATTACAGCCAAAAAAGACGCTATACAAAATGAAGATAAAAAGTTTACAATAGATGGCGGAACACTGACTCTTTCTGCAGGAGGCCAGGCTTTGGTATCCGATAAAGAAGTAGTGGTAAATGGTGGAACCATCAATGTTACAAAGAGTGATGCAGCTATAGAGTCACCAATAATCACCATTAATGACGGATCCTTATTCCTGATTTCAAAGAAAGCAAATCCTCTTAACGCCAGTGCTTCAATAACAATCAACGGTGGTACTGTTGTAGGACATGGACCTGAATCACAGTCTGATTCAGTAACCGGCAGCACATTTACAATAAACGGCGGAACTGTACTAATAGCTGGAAAAAATACAATCGCATACCAGATGCCATCGGAAGCATCCGCTCAGAAGTCATTAGCACTTTGGTCTGAATCTTCACAAGCAGCAGCTACTGCCCTTTGTGTAAAAGATTCTACAGGAAAAGTGCTTGCTATAACCAGCCCGAAATACAGCTATAATTCAATAATTTTCTCTTCACCCGATCTTGTAAGAGGTTCCACTTACTCTGTTTACGGTGGCGGTACTGTTACAGGAGGTACACAATCAAACGGATTGATAATCGGTGGAACTTATAGCGGCGGAACAGTAATATTGACAGGTACAATTTAATACATTCTAACAAATGAGCTAATTTATTTAGGTTTATAATACATATTAAAATCAAGGGATATCAAGGGATTAGGTTAATATTAATTGTTAATATAATCTAATTCCTTATTTTTACCCTATTACATCAAAAGAGTTAATAATTTTACTTTTTTTATTAACCCGACAAAAATTATAAGTTTATTTGTATATCTATAAATATAGATATTTTCATAAATCATACCATTATAAAGGAGGCGTACATATGAAAAAATTCATCCCCAAGCTGATTACAGGTGCAATTGTATTGACTGCATTAATAGCACCTTCAGCAACTTTAAATGTGCTCGCTGCAGGGCAAACAATATCCGGCTATATAAAGCCATCCATTGCAACGTCAAACAAAAACCTGTATTCAAACTTTAAAATTACTGCGATGGAAAGTGCCAAATATGCACTTACCGATACAAATGGCTACTTTGAATTATCGGATATCGTGCCAAGTTCATCCGGATACACCATTACTATCAGTAAGAGTGGGTATCTTACCCGCACAATAAATGTGCCTTCGGCACAAGGAAACATTGTCTTAGGCTCAGTCGATTCACCTGTAGAATTATTAGCTGGAGATGTTGTACAAGACGGTACCATCAATATGAGCGATGCAATAAAAATAGCAAGCAGCTTTAATGCTGCCACAAATGATGCCAAATATAATGAAGCATGTGATATTAGTGGTAACGGCTCCATAAACATGGAAGATGTTATAATACTTGCCAGGTCTTTCGGAAAAACCAGCGATAGTTATCCTGCTATCACTCCTCAAATAGTAGCTCCTACTTCAACACCAATACCATCCGTTGAGCCCGGTGAAGAGTGGAAGCTTAATACAGGCACCATCAACCTTGGAAGCACAATAACTTATACCGGAACAGGTATATCAGTCAGCGGTAATACTGTAAACATAACATCCGGTGGTGATCATACAGTCAAAGGAACCCTTTCAAACGGTATGATAGTTATTGACACAACAGAAAGAGTAAAGCTGAGATTAAGCGGTGCAAATATAACAAACTCAAATGGACCCGCAATTTACTGTAAAAATGCAGACAAATTCTTTATAACAATTGAAGAAAATACAACAAATACACTTGTTGACGGAAGAAACTACATAGATCAATCTGCTAAAGGAACGATATCAAGTAATGACGACATTGAAATTAAAGGTAAAGGTACTCTCAACATAACAGGAAATTATAAACATGCAATAAGCGGTGACGATGATATAAAAATTGAAAACGGAAATATAAAAGTTATATCGGCAGTATCCGACGGTATCCACGCCAATGACTCTATTAAAATTAAGGGCGGTACATTAAATATTACTGCATCTAAAGACTGTATTCAAACCGAAAAAGAAGAACTTCTTATTGAAGACGGCGACTTGACTTTGAGTGCAGGAAGCCAGGGCTTGACATCGGATACAGCAGTAACAATATCCGGCGGTTATGTCAGAATTGTAAAAGCTGAAGAAGGTGTAGAGGCACCAATTATCACAATAAGCGGTGGAGTAGTTAATATTACAGCAACTGATGATGGACTTAATGCAACAAAAGGCGGCGGTACTATGTTTGGTGATGACGGAAGTAAGATAATAATCAGCGGCGGATCCGTATATTTGGATTCTTCAATAGGAGATCCTCTTGACAGTAACGGATCGGCATTAATTTCAGGCGGTACCACAGTAATACACGGACCACAATCAATGCCTGAAGTAGGTGCCGATGTTAATGGTCAGTTCACTGTAAGCGGCGGAACATTCTTCGTTTGCGGACCTAGCAACTTGATGGCCCAATATCCTACAGGACCATCTTCACAATATTCAATCGCTGCAATGTTTTCAAATCAACCGGCCAACTCACCTCTTTGTATAAAGGATTCTACGGGTAAGGTACTTTTTATTACAAAGCCTAAACGCAACTATATATACGCTGTTTTCTCATCGCCTGAGCTTAGAAACGGCTCCACATATACCATATTTGCAGGCGGAAATGTATCGGGCGGTACAGAAGTCAACGGAGTAATAACCGGTGGCACCTACAATGGCGGAACACAAGTAGCAACAATAACAGTAAATACCTCCCCAACCACTGCGGTTAACTGGAACGACGGAGGCTTCCCAGGTGGTGGCGGCTGGCCCGGAGGCGGTTGGCCCGGTGGTGGCGGCTGGCCTGGAGGCGGCGGTTGGCCATGGTAAGCTTGTAAAGTAATACTTGCTATAAATACAAGGAGTCAGTCTTAATGAGTTCTAAGGCTGACTCCTTCTTAATGTTAAACACTTCATCTTTGAAGATATTCCTGCATTATCTTACCTGCTATTGGAGCTGAAACGCTTCCTCCAGACCCTCCGCTGTATTCCACTATAACTGCCACAGCTATTTTAGGATTCTCTGCGGGAGCAAAACCGATAAACCATGCATGTTCCTTCTTTGCACCGTTTATAGTTTGCTCATTCTCTGCAGTTCCGGTCTTACCCGCTACGGTTATTCCTTTAACGGCAGCACTCTTTCCCGTTCCCTCTTTCACAACCTTTACCATCATGTTCTTAACTTTTTTCGTCGCATCAGGAGTGAAAGTATTGCTTAGGCTTTCAGGATTCCATTTTTTTATCTCTTTTCCTTCAGGATCTACAACCCTGCTAACTAATATGGGCTTCATCATTACACCATTATTTCCTATGCTAGAAGCCAGCATCGCCATATGAAGAGGTGTAACAAGCATTTTACCCTGTCCTATAGCAACTGCCGCCATATCTGTCTTCTCCATGGATTTATAGGGAAAGACGCTCTTACTTAAAGGTATATCAGAGGATATACTCCTTTCCATACCGATTCTATTTGCCATATCCCTTAAATTTTTCTCCCCCAGCTTTACTCCAATTTGTGAAAATGCTACATTGCTTGATACAACAAGGGCTTTTTCCAGATCTAATTTTCCGTATGCTTTCTTATTGCTGTTGCTGAAATTTTTACCGTCAATATTTACTGTGCCTTTGTCGTCAAAGACTATGTCCTCCATCCCATGTTCCACCGCTAAAGCAGCTATCGCAACTTTGAATGTGGACCCCGGTGCATAGAGACCCTGAATAGCCCTTGGAAGAAATGGGCTATCTTCCGATTCAACAAGTTCCTTCCATTTTTCAGCAAGGGTACTACTATTTGGATCAAATCCAGACTTACTGACCATTGCCAATATCTCACCGGTTTTTGGATTCATTGCAACCACTGCACCCTTTTTGGCTCCTAACAAGTCACTTGCAAGCTTTTGCAGCTTATTATCAATGGTTAGATATAAATTATTGCCTACCTTTTCATCCTTAAGCAAGTTATTGCTGATTCCCATAACCGATTTTAATTCATTTATATTCAATAAATAACTGTTATACTTTTGTTCAATGAGTGCCCTTCCATAAACTTCCGAATTGTATCCTATGACATGGCTGTATAGGCTGCCATAAGGATATTTCCTCTGCCATTTTCCCTTTACATTTACGCTTTCAGCCAGAACCACACCGTTTCTGTCATATATATCCCCTCTTTTTGTATTGTCCTCTTTGATCTGCTGCCTGCGGTTATAAGCACTAGACTCAATCTTTTTACCAGTAAAAAGCTGAAAATATGTCAGGTATGCCATAAGGCTAAAAAAAATAGTGCATATAAGTATTAAAACATGAATAATTTTATTGTTCTTCTGCATCAGCAACATCCTCCTCCCCAGAGTAGCACTCTTTTGACAATGCCTGAAGTATTCCTAATGCAATAAAACCTGATACCAAAGAACTTCCTCCATAGCTAATAAAAGGAAGAGTGATTCCTGTCAGAGGGATCAGCTTTATTACTCCACCTATGATTATGAATGTTTGGAAGCCAAACATCAATGTAATTCCTAAAGCAACAAGCTTCTTAAACAAATCCTTTATATATAATGCTATTTTAAACCCTCTATAAACCAGCAGGAAGTACAGTAAAATAACGGCTATCCCTCCGAATATACCCATTTCCTCACAGATAGCGGAAAATATAAAGTCTGTTTTAACCTCAGGTATCAAATATGGATCGCCTAAACCTATGCCTCTGCCAAAAAATCCTCCGGCACTTATGGCAAACATGGACTGTGTTATTTGGTATCCCTTTCCTGCTACATCCGACCATGGATCTAACCACATCTGCACCCTTATTTTAATGTGGTGAACAAAAAAGTATCCTCCAACACAGCCGACAGCCGCAAAAGCAGCGTTTAACAAAAGCAGCTTTATATCATTATCAAATACATATAGTACCATGAAAAATATTAAAAACAGTAAAAGTGCCGTACCCCATTCCCTTTGCAGAACCAAAAAACCGATGTATGAATAAACCATAATGAAAAATGCCATCTTACTTTTAATATTAGTATTGTCAAATTTCCATTTTAAGTTTACAGATTTTGATTTGAATATAAACTGTTCAGAGTTCTTAAAATAGCAGGCAATTGTGAATACAAACAATATCTTTATTATTTCCGACGGCTGAAAGCTATATCCTCCAATTAATATCCAGTTCCTCGATCCGTTAATGCTGCTTCCTATTATCAGGGTTGACATAAATAAAAATATGGAAGCAGCATAATAGTAAAACATAAGCCTATCCTTTATCTTAACTTTCCCAAATAGGTAATAGCTTAAAAAAAACAATCCTATTCCTATAACAAGCCATAAAATCTGTTTAAAACCCCTGTCCTGGTCTAAGCGGTATATCATCAGCACACCAAGGCTTGAAAGCATGGCAACTACCAGAAACAAATATCCGTCACCCATATTCTTCTTAATAATGAAGAAATAGGACAGGCATAAAAGTCCCGTTACAATAAGACCTTCAATCAATACCATTTTATCATATGGCTTTTTATAATAATATAATAATCCAAACGCCAGTATATTGGCTAAAACCAGCATATTTACAGGGCGTTTCAGACTCAGCAGCTTCATCTTTTGCACCCCCTATCCGCCATGGACAAACAGAAAATCAACTTGCCCGACACGAATTTTATCCCCATCTTTTAAGGGCATGGCAGCACCTTTTACTTGCCTGCCATTGACAAATGTACCGTTTGTGCTGCCAAGATCCTCAATGAAATACTTTCCATCCTTAAACAAAAATCTCGCATGCTTTGTGGACATGTAAGGATCCCTTATAATTATTTTATTTTTAGATGACCTTCCCATATCCACATCTTTACCAAGCACATAAATTTCCTCTATCTTAAAATCAAACTGTTCTCTTATGTTTATAAGCTTTAGATATGGAATATTTTTCTTAATTTCAAACTTCTGACTGCTGGCAGATTTGATATCAAGATAAATCAGGCGTATAACACCATAAATAAACAAATATATAACAGTAACAAATATATATTTAAGCAACGATGAAAGTATCTCAAACAATCTTTGATCCCTCCTGTCTTAAATTATCGGCAAACAACATTTCTATTTCATAATCAATCGCTTTAAAGCATCTTCAAACTTTTTGTCATCCTCTGATGTTCTTTTTCCGGGACCTGATACCCTGCCGTTTGCCCGTCTTACTTTTTGTGAAATATGCCTTTCAAATAGCAACCTGTCAATATTATCTTCGGAGTAAACAAGTCCATTTTGATTTATTGCATATGCACCCTTGCCCAGGGCCAGAGCAGCAACGCCAAAATCTTGAGTCACAACAATATCTCCCTTAGATACATTGTTAATAAGTGCAATATCAACAGAATCACGGCCTTTATCCACTGTAACAATCTTTGAATACCCATCGTCCAATATATGGCTGGTATCGATGAACATAAACACATTTATGTTTTTTTCCTTTGCTACTCTTACTATTATATTCTTAACAGGGCATGCATCTGCATCAACCAATATATTCATAAAGACCACAATCCTTTCAAAGTCTTCCCAGATTATTATAGCGTAATATTTCCGGAAATATAAGGTGCTATTACTTGAAAATGCTCAAATCATTATTTATAATTGATATTTGTAATTGATTTTTGAAATTAATTTTTGAAATTGATTTTTATAATCTATTTTAGTAATTGATTTTTTACCATGAGGGAGATAATAATTGGGTAAGAATTTATATATAACCGAAAAACCTTCCGTAGCCGCCAGTTTTGCCGATGTTCTGGGAGTTACCATATCCAAAAGCGACAGGGCACGGGGATATGCCGAGTCCTCTAATGCAATTATTTCCTGGTGCTTCGGTCATCTCATAACTTTGGCATTGCCTGATGCATATGATGCAAAGTACAAGGAATGGAAGGTAGAGCACCTGCCTATTATTCCTGATGAATATAAATATATAGTAATTGATGACAGTGGAGTGAAAAAACAATTTGAGACAATCAAAAGCCTTATGCATAGGGATGATGTGGACTATGTATATTCATGCACCGACAGCGGTCGTGAAGGTGAATATATATTTAGGCTGGTAGCAGCTCAGAGCGGATGCAACAAACCTGCCAAAAGAGTTTGGATATCATCCCACACCGATGATTCTATAAAAAAGGGCATTGACGAGGCAAAAGATCTTTCAGAATACGATTCTCTTGGAGTATCTGCCTATAACAGGGCAATAGAGGACTGGCTTTTCGGTATGAACTTCAGCAGAATTTATACATGTCGATATGGCCGAATGCTTTCAAATATTCTAAAAGAAGGAAAGCCCTCCGTTATCGCCATAGGCAGGGTTATGACCTGTGTTTTAGGTCTGGTTGTGGACAGGGAACTTGAAATAAGGAATTTTGTTCCTAAGATACACTACGGTATTGCAGCAAGCTTTACATCACAAACCAGCAATATCGAATATAAGGGTAAATGGCAGCCTAAAAAAGCCTCTCCTAAAAAGAAGAAGGATAAAGATGCCCAGCCTCAGGATAAAGACATTCAGGAGGAAGAAAAATATCTTTCCAAAGAAGAAGCGGAAGCAATAATTGAAAAGCTTAAAGGCAAGGAAGCATCTGTTAAAAAGGTAGACATAAAAGTAAAGAACGAGCAGCCTCCACTGCTTTTTAATCTTGCCGAGCTGCAGTCGGAAGCAAATAAAAAATTCAAGCTTCCTGTTGATAGAACCCTTGAAATAGCTCAAAGTTTGTATGAAAAGAAAATGATATCATATCCGAGGACGGACAGCAGAGTATTATCAACCGATGTTGTTACAGAAATCCCCAAAATACTCAACGGCCTTTTTACAAACTCTTCATATAAGGATATTGTCAAAAGGATAAAAGATTTTGGTGAGCTTAAAGTAAACAAAAGCACAAAAAGATTTGTGGACGACAGCAAGGTTACGGACCACTATGCTATAATTCCCACATATGTTACTGCTGAGCTTTCAAAACTTGATAATGATACAAAAAACGTATACAATCTCATAGTTAAGAGGTTTCTTGCAATATTTTATCCTCCTGCAGAGTTTAACACGGTAAAGGTTGAGACGGAAATAGCAGGAGAGATATTTACAACCACTGCCAAGACCTTAAAAGAGCCTGGGTGGAAGGAAGTATATGAGGTATCCACTAAAGATGAGGATGATACCAGCAGTTCTCCCATCCATAAATTAGTAAAGAAAGAGCTCTGCAATGTAAACGGATTTGAACTTGAAGAAAAGGAGACCAAGCCTCCACCAAGATATACCGACGGCTCTCTTATTATAACTATGGAAAAAGCCGGTAAATTTATTGAAAATGAAGAGCTCAGGGAACAAATAAAAACATGTGGCATAGGTACCTCTGCTACAAGGTCAGGAATCATTAAGAAGCTAAAAGATATAAAATATATAAACATCCACCCTAAAACCCAGGTGGTTACGCCGACTTTGAAAGGTGAGGCAATTGTAGAGCTGGTACGGATGACCGCTAAAGAGCTCTTAAACCCCTCACTTACAGCCAGCTGGGAAAAAGGACTTGTTATGCTGGAAAACAATGAAACAACCGAGGATGTTTTCAGGGAAAAGCTTCACAACTATATAAAACGAACAATTGAAAAAGTAAAAAGATGCAATGACGGAAATATCAATATTTTAAATATTGTTAAGGAGCAGGCAAATAAGGAGTAGGGCTTGGGGCTTAGGGACCTTTAATCCTGCATTTTATCTCATACTGAACCAATTCAGTTATCTTAGGTTCTTTACCGCACAATGGGCATGATTCCCTTTTAGGCCACTTTACCTCTCTGAAGCTGCCTGCTAATGCATCAAATGTAAGTATCCTGGATGTTACATTTTCACCAATACCCACCACAAGCTTAATTGCCTCCAACGCTTGCATAGAGCCTATCACACCTGTTACCGGACCAAGTATGCCCACATCGCTGCAGGTTGGAAGTACACCATCCTCCGGTGGATATGGATAAAGGCATCTGTAGCATGGTGTTTTATTAGGTATTATTGTCATTAGAATGCCATCTAACCCCACCGCAGCTCCCTCTACGAGGGGCTTTTTCATGAAATAGCAGCAGTCACTTATTAGGTATCTGGCTGTAAAATTATCCGTAGCATCTATCACAACATCGTACCCTGAAATGATGTCCTCTACATTATCAATATCAATACGAGTATTATGCTTTATAACATTCACCTCAGGATTGAGCTTATTAAGCTTTTCCTCTGCACTATCCGTTTTTCTTCTCCCCAAATCAGAAGCAAAATGCAGTATCTGCCTGTTAAGATTGGATAAAGTAACTGTGTCAAAATCCACAACTCCAATATTGCCGACACCTGCCGCAGCAAGATACAAAAGAGCAGGGGAGCCAAGTCCACCACTCCCTGCGACAAGTATTTTAGCTTTTTTAAGCTTTGCCTGCCCTTCCACTCCAAAACAGTCCAAAATAATTTGCCTTGAATATCTTAGATCATTATACATCAGCCGCCTCCGATAAATTTAACAATTTCCAGGTTGTCCCCATCCTTTAGTGTGATTTCATTCCACTTTGACTTATCGGGAATTTCATAATTGTGCTCTACTACAACAATTTTAGGATCAACACCTGCTGATTCCAGATAATCCTTTATTGTAAGAGTTTCATTGAACTCCAGCCTTTTCCCGTTTACCGTAACAGTGTACATGAAAAGCCTCCTTCCTTATTTACCCTATTCAAAAGTGGGTCTTTCACCGCACAATATTTTGTTCATTGTCCTCACCGCACACATTTTGCCGCACATTGTGCAGGAATCTTCAATCTCCGGCATTGACGACTCCCTGTATTTTCTCGGTTTCTCTTTATCGATGGCAAGCTCAAACATGCCTTCCCAATCCAAGTTCCTTCTCGCAAGGCTCATCCGGTAGTCCTGCTCCCTCGCTCCTTTTATGCCTTTAGCTATATCTGCAGCATGGGCAGCAATCTTAGCCGCTATAATCCCTTCCTTCATATCCTCCAGATCAGGTAACCGCAAATGCTCCGCAGGAGTTACATAGCAAAGGAAATCCGCTCCGTTTGCTGCAGCAATAGCACCGCCTATTGCACTTGTTATATGATCATATCCCGGTGCTATGTCTGTTACAAGAGGTCCAAGGACATAGAAAGGTGCATTATGGCAAAGTCTTTTCTGAAGCACCATATTGGCCTGTATCTCATTTATGGCCATATGGCCGGGACCTTCAATCATAACCTGCACATCCTTCTCCCAGGCTCTCTTTGTGAGTTCACCCAGTGTTATAAGCTCTTCTATCTGACAGGCATCGGTAGAGTCGTTTATGCTCCCCGGCCTGCAAGCATCACCAAGGCTTATAGTTACATCATATTCCCTGCAAACCTCCAAAAGATCATCAAAATATTCATAAAACGGGTTTTCATTGCCTGTAAGCTCCATCCATGCATATATAAGAGATCCTCCCCTTGAAACAATGTTGGTAAGCCTTCCGTTGTTTTTAAGCCTTTCGGCTGTTTTTCTGTTAATGCCTGCATGAATTGTCATAAAGTCCACTCCGTCTTCTGCATGTACCTTTACAACATCAATGAGCTCTTTTGCAGAGATTTGACTCAAGTCCTTGTCAAGGTGTCCTATAACATCGTACATAGGGACGGTTCCAATCATTGATTTTGACATCCCCACCAGCTTACGTCTAAACTCCCTCGTCTTTCCGTAGGAACTCAGATCCATTATGGCTTCGGCTCCCATTTCTATGGCCTTTTTTGCCTTTTCAATCTCGGCTTCAAAGTCTCGGCAGTCCCTTGATATTCCCAGATTTACATTAATCTTGGTTCTCAACCCCTCTCCCACGCCCTCAGGCTCTAAGCTTTTGTGATTCTTATTTGCGGGTATTGCCACTCTTCCCTCTGCAACCAATCCCATCAACTTATTGGGACCCATACTCTCTTTCTCAGCTACCTTTTTTATCTCTTCAGTCAATATGCCCTTTCTTGCCGCCTCCATTTGCGTTTTATATATCATTTTGAATAGCCCCTTTCATAATATTTCTTGCAGAAGCAATTACATCAACAATATCCTCTGCACCAACTATTTCTGTTACCAATGCCACACATCTGGCACCATGCTCAACTACCGACTTTATATTATTTAGCTTGATCCCTCCTATAGCAACAAAGGGAATTTTCACATTCCGTACTGCATAATCAAGATACTCAAACCCTACAGGATCACACACATCTTTTTTGGTGAATGTTCTAAACAAAGGTCCAACACCTATATAATCCGCACCGTCTTCAATGGCCTTTTGAGCCTGCTCAGGCGAATGTGTGGAAACTCCTATTATCATTGAATCTCCTACCAACTGCTTTACTACACAAAGGGGCAGATCATCCTGTCCTATATGTACACCATCCGCCATAACACTCTTTGCAAGATCAATATGATCGTTTACTATGAATGCGGCACCAGCCTCATAAGTCATCTCTCTTATCTTGATGCACTGGCGGTATCTCTCCAGCATTGTTTTGTCCTTTTCCCTGTACTGTATAATCTTTACACCTGCTTCAAGCATCTTTGAAACAACCTCAATATTATCCCTGCCCAATGAATATTCTTCTGCCGTAATACAATATATATCCGTATTCAGGCAATCAGTCCTCTCTAATCTTTCCACTTATCTCACCTGCTTTAATAAATTTAATTATCAATAATTTAATTATCATTGCGATATTTTACCGCCATATGTACTATCAACCTTAAATGTACTGCCAATCCTTAAATACAGGCTGAAACCCCTTGCTGTATAACATTTGCCTGATATCTTCAACGCTTCTGTCATCGGATATTTCAAACTGTCCGTCACCTCGTTTTTCATTATACCCACCAACTTCAGTGACTGAACCTGCAGACATTCTGGTAACTCCGAGGCCTACAAGATTATCCCTGAACGAAGACCTTTCTCTTGTAGAAACTGTAATGCCAACATGCCTTAAAAGCAGCCTTGCAGCAAGCAAAATTTGAACAAAATCCCTGTCACTCACCGGCGATGGAACCTCAAAATTACCTGTATGAGGACGCATCCTGGGAATAGAAATACTTATTTCAACATCAGGGTATTTATTTGTGAGATAGTATGCATGAAGCACGGTATAAAAAGCCTCCGTCCTCCAGTTTGCCAGACCCATTAAAGCACCTATGCCTACCGACCTCATACCGCTTCTGCATCCTCTCTCAGGCGTATCAAGACGATAGCGATAATCCTTTTTAGGACCTGATGGATGCATTATTTTATATACATCTTCATCATATACCTCCTGATAAATTGTAAGACCGTCAACACCGCTATTCACAAGGAGTCTGTATTCCTCCTCCTTCAAAGGGTAAACCTCTATGGAAATAGAAGTAAAATATTCCGACATAACCCTTACGCAGTCTTTAATATAATCGACAGAGGAATGCTTTCTAGATTCACCTGTGAGAATTAGAATATGCCTTATTCCCTTTTGAGATATGGCTTTTGCCTCAATCTTGAGCTCTTCCATTGTGAGCTTCCTTCTGTCCAATTCATTATGAACATTAAATCCACAGTATAAGCAATTATTAACACAGTAATTGGACAGATATAAAGGTGCGTACAATACCATGACCCGCCCGAAATGCTGAAGGGTTATCCTGTGTGCCTTTCTCGCCATTTCTTCCAAATAGCCGGAGGCAGCAGGTGAAATGAGGGCAAAATAATCATCAATAGAAAAGCTTTCCTTTGAAAGAACCCTTTCCACCTCTTTCTTAGTGACGTTTTGTATCCTTTCCCAAACGGTATTCTTTTCATATTTTTGCAATACATCGTAAAAACTCATTCTATCACCATCTATTCTTTATTTCCTATGCATTCAAAAACCCGGTAAGGGGTGATGAAGCTTCTGCAAAATCCTTTACCGCTCCAGTCCCTGCCAGATATGCCATCCTTCCTGCCTTAACCGCCAACGAAAAAGCCTCCGCCATTGACACCTCATCACCTGCTGAAGCAATAGCCGTATTAACAAGCACAGCCGCTGCTCCAAGCTCCATAGCCTCAGCCGCTTCCGAAGGCTTGCCTATTCCGGCATCTACAACGATGGGAAGATCAATTTCATCAATCATTATCTTAACAAGCTCTTTTGTTTTAAGGCCCTTGTTTGTACCGATAGGAGCACCAAGAGGCATTACGGCAGCAGCACCGGCATCTCTCATCCTTTTTGCCATCATAAGATCGGGACTCATATAAGGCAGAACGACAAACCCCTCTTTTGCCAATATTTCAGTAGCTTTAAGGGTCTCATAATTATCCGGCAGCAAATACTTGGTATCGGATATAACCTCAATCTTTACCCAGTTTCCGCAACCCATAGCCTTTGCGAGGCGTGCGATCCTCACAGCCTCCTGTGCATTTCTTGCTCCTGAAGTATTTGGCATCAAAATACATTCTTCAGGTATGAAATTCAACATATTCTCGTTCTTTGAATCAAGATCCACACGCCTTACGGCTACGGTGACAACCTGTGCTCCCGAACTTTCTACAATCTTTGGTATAAGCGAATTTGACGAATATTTGCCCGTTCCTATGAACAATCTGCTTTTTATTTGTGTTCCTCCAATTATCAAAGCATCCTCAGTCATTTTCTTAGACCTCCCTTTCCAAATTCTCCAGACATAAATCATCTCAGACGTTTTATGGAAATAAATAAAGCCTATCCGTACGGATAAGCTCTCATTAACAGAAAGTATTATAATAGCTTCCCTACGACGGAATTATCCGTATCAGGTTCATAGGGTTGAAACCAAAGTTTCTCTCAGCCTTTAACAGCACCCCTAGCATTTTTTTGAAATATTTAATTATATTTTTATCGCTAATGAATTATAACATATAATTTATGACGCTTCAATGAATATATCTCAAAAATTTTCAATCTGAACTATTTCATGTAGTTGGACAGATTTTGCAACATCTATTATTCGTTGATTTTCCGAGCCTCTAAAACTTAACATGAGGTTTCTTTTGTTTTCTTCATATCTGCCGTCGACAATAATATCGGAATTCTCAATAAGCTCGTCCCATCCCGGTCTCTCATGCTTACACCTAAGAATCTCCTCATAGGTGTAGCCTGTATATGTGATTACATCATAACCATTGGCCCGGGCTTTTTGAGCAAGCACCGCAAAGCCTTCAGCCTGCTCGAAAGGCTCTCCACCACTTAATGTAATCCCATCTAAAAGGGGATTTCTTTTCATTTCACTTATTATACTATCCACTTCAACTATACTGCCGCCTTCAAAGGAATGGGTATGAGGATTATGGCATCCTTTGCAGTTATGCTTGCATCCCTGTGCAAAAACAACATACCTAATACCGGGGCCATCAACAATTGATTCCTTAACAACTCCAGCAATTCTGATTACTGTGCCCATCACATACAACCTCCCATTACGTTCCTACATAATGTTTTTTTCTATCATTTACTTCTGCCTTCTTTGCATCATTGAAACGTTCAAGAGTTCCTACAAGATAGCCTGTTATTCTTCTAATCCTCTCAAACTTAACATCATCTTCCTGACGACCGCATGCCGGGCATTCATTGCCTATTATTCCGGTAAAGCCGCATACAGGATCTCTGTCCACAGGATGATTAATGGAGCCATAGCCTATACCGGCCTCCTTCATAGCTCTCACAATCTTCTCAAAGGCATTTAGATTTTGAGAAGGATTTCCATCCAACTCTACGTATGTGATATGTCCGGCATTTGTAAGCTCATGATATGGTGCCTCAAGCTTTATTTTATCAAAGGCACTTATTTCATAGTATACCGGTATGTGGAAACTGTTTGTATAATATTCCCTGTCTGTTACACCCTCAATAACTCCATAAATCTTTCTGTCATACTTTACAAATCTTCCTGCTGTTCCTTCTGCCGGTGTAGCTATAAGTGTATAATTCATATTGTATTTGGCACTTGCTTCATCCATCTTTTTTCTCATAAAACCTACTATTTCAATACCTAAATTCTGTGCCTCCTGTGATTCGCCATGATGCTTTCCTACTAAAGCCTTGAGACATTCGGCAAGCCCAATAAACCCAGCAGTCAGGGTTCCATGCTTAAGAACCTCTCCTATCTCATCATCCCAACCCAGCTTGTCGGAATCTATCCATATACCTTGTCCCATAAGGAACGGGAAGTTTTTAACTTTTTTGCTTGCTTGGATCTTATATCTTTCATATAGCTGGTCAATAACCAGTGCTATCTTTCTTTCCAGCTCATCAAAGAAAACATTTATATCTTTATTGCTTCTAAGTGCTATTCTCGGAAGATTTATTGTTGTAAAGCTAAGATTGCCCCTGCCATAGATAATTTCTCTATCAGGATCATATACATTTCCGATAACTCTTGTACGGCAACCCATATAAGCAATCTCAGTTTCCGGGTGATTAGGTTTATAGTATTTAAGGTTGAACGGTGCATCCAGGAAAGAAAAGTTGGGAAACAGCCTTTTAGCACTCACCCTGCAAGCAAGTCTGAATAAGTCATAATTAGGGTCTTCCGGATTATAATTAACCCCTTCCTTAACCTTGAATATATGTATTGGGAATATGGGAGTTTCTCCATTGCCCAACCCGGCCTCCGTAGCCAATAATAGATTTTTTATAACCAGCCTGCCTTCAGGCGAAATATCCGTTCCGTAATTGATGGAGCTGAAAGGAATCTGTGCCCCAGCTCTGCTGTGCATTGTATTAAGGTTATGCACAAAAGCTTCCATAGCCTGATATGTCCTTCTATCTGTTTCGGACTCTGCTGTTTTGGCTGCAAAACTCTGGCATTTACGTACAATATCAGCATCCTTAACAAGTTCTGTCAGTAATTTCTCTTCATGCTTGGCATAAAGCCCTCCATGTCCTAATGTAGGACTTAAGCCATGCTCTTCCTTTATCTTTTCAAATATTTGATTTATTTGTTCTTCCGGATCTTCTATATCAGTCAGCAAAGTCAACGCTTTAACCATGTTTTCTTTATACAGTCTAATAAATGTTTTTGCAACACCGGGTGCCATACCGAAATCAAATGTGGGTATGCTCTGGCCTCCATGCTGGTCATTCTGGTTGGATTGTATTGCTATACATGCTAGAGCCGAATAGCTGTGTATATCGTTGGGCTCCCTTAAATGTCCGTGCCCCGTGCTGAAACCGCCTTTAAAGAGTTTGGCTATATCAATCTGGCAGCATGTTGTCGTAAGGGTGAGAAAATCCATGTCATGAATATGTATATCGCCCTCTTTATGAGCTTTGGCATGCTCCGGCTTTAAGACACGCATCTCATAAAACTGCTTTGCTCCTTCTGAGCCGTATTTAAGCATGGTTCCCATGGCAGTATCGCCATCAATGTTGGCATTCTCACGTTTCATGTCATTATCTTTAGCTTCTTTAAACGTCAATTCCTCATAGACCTGCATAAGTCTGGTTTTCATTTCTCTAATTCTGGTACGTTCAGCCCTGTATAATATATATTCCTTAGATGTACGCACATGACCCGACTGCATCAAAATTATTTCAACAGCATCCTGTATCTCTTCAACAGTGGGAGTAAGATTTTTTTGGGAGTTTTCAATATACTCTGCAACTTTTATGGCTAAAGCCATTGCGGTATCATAGTCCCTGCCTCCTGTTGCAGAAGCAGCCTTGTATATGGCATTAGCTATTTTTTCAATATTAAACGGAACTTCTCTTCCATCACGTTTTATGATTTTACTTATCATACCTGTCAGTATCCTCCCTATTTCTGTACATACCTTTTTAAGACAGAATAAAAGCCTCCGTTTATCGAAGAGCTTTTATTATAAAACTGTATTTACAGTACTAGTTTATGCAATATTTTGTGACTTTATATTATCACACACAATATATTGTGTCAATCCGATAATTGTATTAAATACAATTAATACAGGTATGATAATGAAATAACCTCCATTAAATGCCTTTTTTCTTGCCTATTTTAAATTTTATGGTATCCTTTATCTCCATATGGCTGAAGTTTCTCCATCCATTTTTTCTCAAGTTTTTTAAGTTCTTCCTTCGTGTCAAAATATCCCTCTTCAGGCGGTTCCAAGATCTCAAGCACCTCAAAAACAAATGCATCTTTACCGTATTGCTTCCATTCGTCCTGAAGCAGCTTATTTCTGTGCGTTCCGTTATTTAACTCAATTTCCCTTCCGTTAATTGTTTTAAGATTAGGCGTAGATACCAAAAACACCTTACCGTTTATAGTGTTTCTTATCTGATATATACCTGCTTCAGTCTTTATTTCTTTATATTGGTTTTTTAATTCCTTTTTACGATCCAATGATAACGCCTCCTTATTATCATCTTCATTTTTTTTAATCCAGTACTCGCTACCGTCTTTTTTTCGCTCCATAAAGCCATATTCAATAAGATAGCGTCTTAGAGTTACATAGTCAGGAGAAACCTTCTTCAAAATTTCATTGACTTCTTTTTCCGAATATGTTTTGTCCTTTTGAAATCTGCCGGCTAGCTGTTCAAGAACCACAATCCTGCTTTTTTCTCTCATGCTCACTTCCTTTAATGGCCCATTAATCCCTTCCGGAAAGTACCTTTCAATGATTTTATCCCTTTCCTCCGGTGTTACATCATTCCTTCTTCCCCTTGATGCAGAAGAAATCCTGCTTTTCATATTACTATAAGCCTTTTCGGAGCCTTCCTTTAAAAGCTCCATTAAAACGAGAAATATTTTGGCCTGCCGCTCCTTTTCCCGAAGAACAAACCTATGATTTCTTATAGTTGAACTGCTGCCAATACCCATTTCATTTTTAATTTCCTCATCACTCATACCACTATAAAATAGTTTTAAAAGCTTGCTTTGATGTTGTGATAATCCGGTCACCGACTTATCCATCTCTATCAACCATTCAAATACACTTCCATGAGCATTTTCAATATGAATCTTCATATATTTTTCAGCTTCATAAAACATATCATCCTTAGGATATATTATTCCTTTTTCTATAGACTCTCCGCAAATCAAGCAGACATATTTATCATCCTTATCCAAATAACCCTTTTTGATGTCCGATATAGAATAATTGAATATATTTTCGTTCATTTTTCAAACACCTTCTTTATTTGTTTGTTGTTATATAAACATATTATATTTTTGTTTGGACTTTGTCAACTGTATTATTATATTTTCTTTATGGGGACTAAAAATTTATAAAAATTTAACATAGAAACATTTGACATTCACCTTCAATAGTGATAAAATTATTCTTTATACTACGTCCAGCATAGTGATACTTAAATATTTGTTGATTCTAAAATCCAATCTAATTTAATCACAAAATATAAAGCTTTTAGGGATAAAAAGAGATATTACAAAGTTGTACTTTTTTCGACAATAATGCTACAATATAATTGTACGTAAACCTCCTATTTCTACTCGGTATAAGGAGATATAAATAGAGACTTATGAAACAGGGCAAAGTTTTCGAAAGATTATGACGCAAAGCCGTGGGTCTAAGGCATTTATGCTATGATCGCCAGGTTACCATTAAAAGGTTCTGTTTATAACTCTTTAAACATTGAGAGGAATAGGTCCTAGATTATTATTTCCTTATACCACTTTTTTTTATAGGGAGTTTGCGTATTAACAAAATAGTTGAGTTAGTTGAGGGATTCGTAAGAATCTCTTTTTTATTGCAGAAATTGTTATATACCCCTTACTCATCAGAAAAAATAAAAAAAATAAAATATTTAAAAGACAAAAACAGGTCCAATAATTTGTAATTTTTCAGCTTTATTTAAAACCTATATATAATCCTATATATATATAATCCTATATATAATACAATAATAAAATAAAAATGGGGGAGACAGAATGAGGAAAAGTAAAAAAATTGTTATTACATTGTCGGTTGTTCTTTTGTTAACAATTATTAGCTTATGCAATAGTGCTAATGCTGCTGTTGACGGAGGTAACTCTTTTGCAAATGCTACTCTGATAACATCTGCCACGACAAGAATTAATTTAGGTGCATCTTACTTTAAATTTATACCAGGTGAAACAAAAGTTTATACTATTAAAACATCAAATGCTGTAAAAGGATCTGATGAATATTTAACTTCTCCTGATACATTTGGAGTCCTTTATAACTCATCATACAATCTAATAACTACGGGCATAAATGGGGGTAGTGGTTATGATTATTGGGATTGTCAGGACGGGGGTGGAGATGGCGATAACTTCCTTTTCACATGCAGCCTTACTGCTCGCCAGACATATTATATTTACATACAAGATTGGAACACGGCACCATTTAATACATGTGATCTTGAAATAACCGGGGGTGGCCTGTTATCACCTCCGACGAATATAGCAATATCATCATCAAGCATAAATGCAACTGATACAGGTGTAAACGTGACAGTAGGAACGTTAAACTCCACCGATCCTGATGCAGGAGACACCTTTACATATAGTATACAAGGGGGAGCTGACGCCGAAAGCTTTAATATTTCAGGGAATGCGTTAAGGACAAATAAGGTACTTGCAGCGGGAAGTTACAATCTTATAATACGGTCTACAGATAGTGTCGGGCTTTATTATGATAAGGAATTTACTATCATAGTTAATGGAGCACCGACGGATATAACCATAACAACATCAAGCATAAGTGTAATTGATACAGGAATCAACGCAACAGTAGGAACATTAAGTTCCACTGACCCGAATGAAGGAAACACATTTACCTATAGCATACCGGGGGGGAGCTGATGCCGAAAGTTTCAATATTTCCGGGAACATACTGAGAACTAATAGCTCTCTTGCAGCGGGCATCTATAGCATTATAATACGATCTACCGATAATACCGGGCTATATTATGATAAGACATTTATAATAAGTGTAGTTGGTTTACCTACAATAGTATCATCAACTTTAGCGGCAAATAATGCATACATAGACGTAACGTTTAACACTCCTGTGCGAGGAGCGGCAGATGGGACAACATTAATAGACCCGTCAAAATTTAGTGTGAATTTCCTGGCAAACGAGGGAACAGCAACAGGAGTGACCATAAGCGACATAAAGAAGACGGACGGAGAAACTGTAGAAACAGCAACAGCTATAGATGGAACAGAAACTACGGTAAGGTTTTTCTTAACGGTTACAGATACTCCAAATGGAGCAGAAACAATAGAGATAAGACCTGCCGACGAGATATCGGTATATAATGTAATGGGGAATGCTATGGCAGCAGAAGAGACAGGGGGAATCAAGAACCTGAAAGACCAGAAACCACCCGTCATTGAAAGAGTTGAAAAGACCAGTAATACAAGCATAACCGTAATACTTAGTGAAGACTGTACAAACATAGATAAGGACAACGATGGGGGCTTTACAGTAGAAGAAACAGGAAACCCTGCTATCACATATGCAGTATCGTCTATTGTACAAGGCTCAGATGCTAGACATGTAATACTGACAGTTGCAAACATATCTTCATCCTCTCAAAAAGGCTTAAAAATCAAATACACTGCAGGCGGTAACGGAACAATACAGGATATTGCCGGAAATATTATGGCAACAAACGATACGGGAATAACTATTGCAGCATGGAGCATACCTTCGTCACATAGTTCATCTACATCATCTACACCGGCAACTCCATCTACACCTGTTCCTACTCAAACTCCTGCACCTACCCCATCAGCTGCAACCATAGAACTTGTAAGTGTGGGTGGTAAGGTGCTGTTAAAGGCGACAGTTGTAACTAAGGAAGTTGATGGTAAGAAGGTAACTACCGTCACAATTGACTATGAGTCCGATAACGGAATCAAAGAAATCGGCAATAATGAAACTATTATTATTGATCTGACCAAGATAGAGGGCAAATCTGATGTAGTATTAGTTCAGTTAAACGGGCAGATGTTCAAGGAACTGGAGCACAAGGAAGTTGTTCTTGAGATTAAGACCGAAAGTGCCACTTACACATTGCCGACATCCCAGGTAAATGTAGATTCCATACCGGATAAGCTTGGTAAGGATGTTGATCTGAAAGACATAGTTGTTGAAGTCAAAATAGCCGTACCATCGGAGGAAACATCTAAAATTGTTGAAAATACGGCAAAAAATAATAACTACACAATTGTAGTTAGGCCCATTGACTTTAACATTACCTGCAAAAGCGGTGAGGAAACCGTAGAAATCAGCAAATTCAACAGTTATGTGGAACGTATGCTTGCTGTACCTGAAGATGTTGACCCGTCAAAGATAACTACCGGTATTGTACTCAATAAAGACGGTACATTCTCACATGTGCCTACAACCATAATAAAAGATAATAACATGTATTACGCTAAAATCAAAAGCTTGACCAACAGTACTTACTCTGTAATATGGAATTCCAGGACATTTAAGGACGTTGAGGAACACTGGGCAAAGGATTTTGCAAACGATATGGGCTCCCGGCTTATAATGGAGGGCGTTGGAGGAGATAATTTTGCTCCTGATAGGAGTATAACAAGAGCGGAATTTGCCGCCATATTAGTAAAAGCACTTGGGTTAATGCATGCGGGAACCGGTAAGGATACCTATAAGGATGTAAAAAAAGCAGACTGGTATTATGACGCGGTATCAATAGCCACTGAATACGGCATTATAAACGGATATGGAGAAGGCATATTCGGACCGATGGATGAAATAACCAGAGAGCAAGCTGTTACCATGATAACAAGGGCAGCAAAAATTACCGGATTAATATCACAACTTAAAGAAGGTGAAGAGGCAAGCCAACTTAGTGCCTTCAAAGATGCAACAGACTTGTCGTCATGGTCGATGGAAAGTATGGCTGTATGCGTTAAAATCGGTATAATTTCCGGTAAGAATTCCGAGACACTTGCACCAAAAGATTTTATAACAAGAGCTGAAGTAGCAACAGTTGTAAAAAGGCTTCTCCAAAAATCAAATTTGATTAAAAATTAATTTATTGGTTTGATAATAAAAAGTACCTGTTTTCAAATTAGAAGCAGGTACTTTTTTGAGGAATTTTATTAACCTTATTGGTAATTCTTTCAAAAAAATATATAATTATATAAACAAATATTTGATTATATACTGATATGTAGGCGAATGTTTTTAACAGTTTTTGTTAATATTGAATGCAATGATCAAGCTGCTTCTAGCTATGGAGGTATTAGGCAAATTAATCTGGCAGATGGTAAGGTAGAGATTATTTTAGATGAAAAAACAGCTAAAAAACTATTTGTAAACCAGCATATTGTAATATCTTTTCCTCGGAATCATGAGAATTATCCTGATTTACAAAAGTATTTAAAACAAAATTACTGATGGTGAATCTGATGTTGTGTTAAAAATTGAGTAGTTTTTGTGTATTGATATATTCTTTGAAATTGAACAATTCATATTGACTTACGGTGATTTTGAGATTTTCCTCTAAAATAAAAGAGACTTTGGAGAGAAAAGCATATAGGCAAACATTATACAGATTTATTCCTGCTTTATTATAAAAGTAATGAAAATTATACCAAGAGGGTTACAATAAAATGATAAGAAAAGAAGATGCTTTTTTGAAAGAACTAGATAGAATATCAGATTCTGTTGTTGAAAAAGGTGAAGTCAACTACGATGTTGAAAAGTTTAAAGAGAAATTTTTTTATCAATCATCACATTCTCCAGATAATATAAATAGTATGAATCTTATTGAATATGGAGCCTATAGGGATGAGATTATGGAAAGAAGACGATTTGGACTAAAAATTAAAGATAAGAAGACTAAAGCGGACTACAAAGCTGTTATCTCAACTATCGGATGCTGAAAAAGCAATAAAAAGCGATAGCGACTGGCTTAGTGTTGAGGATGTGATGTTTGGAGAGTTTTGTTTGATGACATTGATAAAAGTTAGATTTTAAAAATTAAAGGGTTTAAGAAAATAAAAATCTTCTCAAACCCTTCTGGTGCGGATGACAGGACTTGAACCTGCACGGGTTTGCCCACTGGAACCTAAATCCAGCGCGTCTGCCAATTCCACCACATCCGCATGTAACATTACAAAGTCTATAGTATTATAATTCACTTTAGCGAATTTGTCAACCGATATTATTTAATGCATGATGCTAAAAGTAATAAACAAAGAATAATGCTGATTATTTTTGACAATTCTCATCACTCCATTACTTCTTCTATTTACGCTTACCCCCAAGAATCTGAGTGGAATACCTGCAGAAATCTTATTCTGTAATATTGTAATCTATATATACATCATTCAAATCATACTCATTTCTCATAATAACCAGTTTATCTTCTGCCAGATAGAATGATGGTTTCTTTCCAATATAAGATAATACATAGTTATAGACAAGCGGATCAGTCTTATAAATCTCATTTAAATATCCCTTTTCAGATATTGATGCGTAGTGAATAATATTATCAGCCTCTTCGGAATCTATCGGTGGTGAAAGTTCATTGTCATATGAATAATCTTGTAATTTTAGTTTCAGACTTTTAATATCCTTTACAAAATCATCCAGATATACCCTCTCCCCCGACTGCTTTATCGTATGCATTTTTTCGGTCATCCCAGTTATTAGGAAGCCTGTATGTATTACTAATTGGTATCAAAGCCTTTAGTGTAATATTTAATACTTTCTTGACACTTCCCAATAAGTAATATAAATTGTTGATGTATATTTATGGGTAACGTTCCATATAGTCTTAGACATGGATATATTGCCATAAAAACAATAAGTATTCAAGGGGGATATCATCGTGAAAAAGTTAGTCTCACTTTTACTAATACTCGGTATCATTGCTGCTATGGCAGTATCGGTGTGTGCTGCAAACGAGATACCGCTCAAGGTGTATGTCAATGGCAAGAAGCTGGACTTTCCGGATGCTCAGCCTTTCATAGATACTAACGGGAGGACACAGACCCCAGCAAGGTTTATTGGAGAAGAGCTGGGTGCGACAGTTACATGGGACCAGGAAACCAAGACTGCTACTTTTGTGCGTGGAGATAACAAGCTCGAGATATACATAGGAAAGAAGGATTACAAGCTGAATGGGCAAACCAAGCAGATGGACACTGAAGCATTGCTTGTGGAGAACAGGACCTTTGTACCGGCCAGGTATGTGGCAGAAGCCTTCGGAGCAACGGTCGAGTGGCGCGGTGAGACCAGGACCGTCAACATCCGCATACCAAAGCCCGGTGAAGAAGGAGATACGCGAAATGTGAATGGATTTATTGTGCCGAAAGATATTGAACTAACAGTTGTTAATACTGAATCAAGTGATTTCGTTGAAACAAACTTTACATTAAGTTTTTTTAGAGGCGATATAGAAAAGCAAAAGGATGATTTAGAGCAGATCCTATTGCAGAGATTGAGTGAGAAAGCGGTAAAAGAGATAATGGATCACATACGTCCCAAAAAAGAACCCTCAGATATTATCACAAAGAAAAAACTTTATGATGAAAAAACAGGGCAGTACCTTGTAATAGGAAGATCGGAGCGTAGAACTATTGTAATTGAATTATACAGAAAGGGTCATGAGCCCTTGATTTAGCTTGCACAGGAGGTCGTTTTGTGAAAAGGCTGAGTAGTACTTTTCTTATCTTGTTTATTCTAGTATTGTTTACAATGACAATACATGCCTGGATCCATCCAAATAACACAGCTTCTTCTTGACACTTCCATATAAGTAGTATAAATTATCTATGTATATTTATGGGTTACATCCCATATAGTCTTAGGCATGGATATAACGCCATAAAACAATAAGTATTCAAGGGGGACATTATCGTGAAAAAACTAGTATCATTTTTACTAATAATCAGTATCATAGCTGCTATGGCAGTAGCGGTGTGTGCTGCAAACGAGATACCGCTCAAGGTGTATGTCAATGGCAAGAAGCTGGACTTTCCGGATGCTCAGCCTTTCATAGATACTAACGGGAGGACACAGACCCCAGCAAGGTTTATTGGAGAAGAGCTGGGTGCGACAGTTACATGGGACCAGGAAACCAAGACTGCTACTTTTGTGCGTGGAGATAACAAGCTCGAGATATACATAGGAAAGAAGGATTACAAGCTGAATGGGCAAACCAAGCAGATGGACACTGAAGCATTGCTACTTGAGAACAGGACCTTTGTTCCGGCCAGGTATGTGGCTGAAGCCTTTGGTGCAACGGTCGAGTGGCGCGGCGAGACCAGGACCGTCAACATCCGCATACCAAAGCCGGGGGAAGAGGGAGATAATGAAAACATAAATGGATTTATCGTGCCGAAAGATATAGAACTAGTCGTTGTAAATGCTGAAAGAAGCAGCTTTGTTGAAACAATATTTACATTAAGCTTTTATAGGGGTGACCTGGAAAAGCAGAAGGATGATCTTGAACAGATCCTATTGCAGAGATTGAGCGAGAAAACGGTAAAAGAGATAATGGATCATATACGCCCAAAGAAGACACCTACAGATATCATTCTGGAGAAAATACTTTATGATGAGAAAACGGGACAGAAAATTATAGTGGCACAATCGGTATCTAATACTATTGCAATCTATTTATACAGAAAAGGTGTAGATTAGTATCTAGTTTATTAGCCAGGAGTGTGTTTTTGTGAAAAAAATAATTAGTATAGTTTTTGTTTTAAATATATTGCTATCATTTACTATTCCAATACATGCAAAGAAGTATTCAAGCACACAGGATGCAATAAAAGATGCGAATGAGTTTCTAAAAATCCTTGGTGTAAATGACTATTACAAATCAGAGATAGAAGTTACTAAAAAAATTAATGAAAAAAATGAAATAGTGAAGTTAAAAATAAATGATGAATTAGCAAAATCCGGGAACGAAGATTTTAATTGCAAGCCGGTATTTGTATATGGGGATGCATATGAAGCAAGCGTAAAGGTGACATCATCAGGAAAAAATGTATATGTGACTGGTGCGAACGGTGAAAAAATATATCGTGCCCTTGGATTTGCCAGGGATGGGTCTACCTTTCCTAACCCTGCTTTTCCTTCAGGCGTGGATAATCTGGGAGTGTACGCTCCTAACAAGAAATGGGTAAAAGAACCATGGGAGCCAGGTGAAGATAAGAAATTGCAGACAGAAAACGGGTAAACAGAATCATCTACATTGACTTCTGGTCAGCTGGGCTATATAAAAGGATGGATAAAGGACCAATACTTTGATCCAGATACTGTTAACAAGGCAACTGGTGACCGTGGTTTCATTGCAAATCAGGCGGAGAATATCCCCGAATGTCTCAAGGGCAACTTTGAAGACTTCCTCTACATAATTCAGCCGCCGACTGAGCATGTGTGGGGACTGGGTATTGCCTTCTACTTATGGGATGACAACGGGACCCCCCATCTGAACTACAGATCGTTCCTCCTTCGACCTTATGGAGGAGATATCGAAGCTGCGTTCGAAAAAGGCATGGAGCCTCCGGAAAATGCTGTACAAGGCACCCTTGTCAAAGTAGGCGTGGAGGTAAAATCAGACTTTGCTATAGATATCAAGAATGTTCCCTACAGTTGGGTGATCACCAGGGAAGACGGCACACCGCTGATGCCATCCAAGGGAAGCGGGAAAAATGACGCGCTCACGTTTACCGGTGATTCGGCGGCAGAAAGCGGAGTACTGGACTTTACGAAGGATAATAACAATAAGAACTGTCTTTATGCTTCATTCGTGATGCCTGAAAACTGTGACGTAATGGTGAGATTCGAAGTAAACAAGGACGGACTTCATCCTGAAGAGTCGAACCTGGAAAACAATGTGCTGGAGAAAATGATATATAAGGTGGTCGATGATACAGTTATTGAGCCTGTGCCTCCGACAGGCGAACTCAGGGCCGAGGACAGGGGTGCAGAAAAATATGATGTGGCCTTGGGCATACCGGCAACGGAAGAGCTGTATGCCAAATTCGAAGCAGACGAATACCTTCATGAATTGCTGTGCACCCCTGTTAATGATATAGATACAAGGAAAATCACGGTCATGAAGACATATATAAAAGTATGGGTGGTGCCAGTCGGGGAAGGTTATATGATAGTAACCAGCCCGGAAACAGTAACGATGCAATGTGATATCAAAAGGCCATATCAATACTGGCTGATAGACAAGTTTTCACTATACGAAGTGGCCGGGGCCAGGGTCAACAACGATGTACTGGAGAGCGGCGGAGCAGATATCGAGGTAGATGATAATTACTATATAGGACCTGAAATTGTTGAATTCAAGCATAGTGAAAAGTTTGAGGACCATGTGATAGTCGACCCGTTCAAAGAGGCGATGGGCGATGGGAATGTACTGGTGCTCCCTACGGGGTACTACAACGGATCGGTTTTGGATGATAATGCAAGGAATCTGAAACCTGAAGCAGAAAGCAGGATTGGTCAGTACCATGTAAGAAACGATTCGCTCATTATCAACTTCAGACAAAAGGGAGTACCCGAGGAAAAAACTGTAATGACCATCGTACAGGAGCAAAGTATATACAGGTACGGAGGAAACGCCCCCATGCCGGGCAAGATCCCCCAAAGCCCGAGAACGCACAAGGATGCGCTGTACAAAAAGGATCTTATGGTGCTGAAGGAGACGACTAACGGAAAGCATGATACAACAGCCAGCATCATCTATAAAAAGGTCGAGAAGGAGCCGAACCACAATCCGCCGGAATATTTAGGCCTGGATGTTCCAAACATGAACCATGTCATGGTGCACACGCCGGTGGTCTGCAACTCCGGTGTCAGGGACTATATCAGCCAGCAGATCGGGGAAAAGGAAAGCAAACGCTCCGATATCATACTCGGAGAGAAGGCCGAGCTCCTGTTCAAGACGAGCGAAGTCGATCACCGCGCAATAAAGGGATATGGAGACAGGGATGATTTACTTGAAGATTACACGAAGTATGTCGAAGCCAAGTATGTGCGGTTCCCATTTGACGTATATATAGAGAGGGCGCCGGATGATTATGTATTTGTAAATGCGAATACCTGGCACCAGGTCGATAAAGACCTGAAGAACCTGTTCATAAAGGTGCCGGTATGGGTGGACGAGGGCAATTATGTCGTAAACTTCAAGACAGTGGCCATAAACGCACCTGATAATATCGACACACCTGATGATGCCGCTTTCAATGACACAGATCCAAAGAATGACAAGATCGGGATGCGGGAATACATGGCCAACAAGACGGTGGACGAGAATTATGTCGCCAACAACACGGCCTACGCTCCGTATGTCGCATATCGTGACAGCAATGTGAGAGTGGTCGGCCAGGTACGGAACTTCAAAGTAACAGATATAAACGAGACATTTCACTATAGTAATCTACGATATACTCCGGAAGTGATTTGTAATTTACTTCTTTCTTGGCAAAATCAGTAGGAAGACCAATGGGATATATTTGGCATCCAGGGTCGGCAAAATTTTTTCTTTCTCCCTCTACAAAATAAATGCTGATCCTTACTCCCCGTCCTGCGGTGGTGTATTTCCAATCGGTGGTCCCTTTCCCGGATGAACCGTCATATGAACCGCTGTCATAGTTTGTAGCGGCAAATATATCTAACGGCAGTAATGAGACTATTACTGCTATTGCCAGTAGCATATTCCTTACGCTTCTCTTCATATCGCTCAATCCACCTTGCTATTTTTCAAAAACACAAATAGGCATTCATATCGATCGGTTTCATGGACCATCCCAGTACCATACTCCATCCTCTGCGGAATACACTGTCCAGTATCCGACCCTCTGCCCGTCTTTGGGATTCTTGATACTTAAGGTCAATTGCATTTCATATGAACTGATGGTCAGCCAGTCCGACCGGAAATGGCCTTCGCCTGTTTTCTCATCCACCCAGTACGGCTGCCCAAGATACGTCATGTCACCCTGCCATACATCTCCTATATCTCCATCCTTCATCGTCCTGCTGCCATATTTCATCCCGCTGTACAGGTCCAGGCCCTGGCCATAGCCTACCACACCGGCTGTTTCCGTCAGGACGGTCTTATTCCCGTTCTTGTCAATGAAGGTGTCCCCGGCGATCGGAAGAGGCCTGTTGGGATCGTCGTATTTCAGCACCATAGGCGCTCTCTTCTTTGCTCCCGTGTCATTACCAGCCGTTCCGGGATCCTTTACCTTGACCTCCGGCCTTTCGACGTAGTTCATCACCCTGCAGAATACCGTCGCCACCTCAGCTCTGGTCAGCGACTTCCTGGGATTGAAGTTGCCCGTGTTGTCTCCTACGAGCAAACCGTTGGAATAGGCCTTTTCCACGGCTTCTCTCCTCATCGACGATATCTGGCCGTAATCGCCTATGTTGTTTTTAATACCGGTTTTTATGGTCAGCGTCTCTCCGTTTGCTTTCGCTATGTTCACCAGAATATATGCCATGTCCTCTCTGCTGATCGGGGAGTTCAGCCATTCCACGGAGCTGCCGAAGTCACTGCTTTTGATCAGCCCGCTCTCCACCGCCGCCTTGTAGTTCGCTTCGGCCCAGTGCTTTGCACCTGTTGCTTCCTTTATATATTTAGCAGCCACGAGCCTTGTGGATATGGCAAGGAACTGTCCCAGCGTCACAGTCCCCTGGGGATCATACTTTCCGACTCCGTTGACCGGCTTCGTCACTCCTGTGATGATGCCCTTGCCTGTCAAGAGCATGACGTCCTTGTAAAACCACTGTCCTTGCCTGACATCACTGAACGATGTCGCCTTTTCATCTCCATACACAGGTATGACCATGGACACTGCGATGGCAATGATAATCAGGCAAATCACGACTTTCTTCACTGGAACACCCTCCCCGAATCGATTATAAAAGTTTAATTCTTTAGGAATACTGATGGCAGTTGTAAAACACTTATGGTAACTTAACCACAATTATACATAGTATAATTTATCTTATATGCCTGTTAGTGTCAAGAATACGTTATATCTCCCACCGTACCCGGGATTTATCCTTTATGGGCCGGTCCAGTACCATCTCCCTTGCTTTCCTTAGTACACAGTCCCATTATCCAGCCCTCTGCACGACCTTCTTCACTGAAATACCCTCCCGGAAATTGCATTATCTTGAACCATAATTATACATTTAAATGTATATAAATTCAATTATCGACCTAATAAGTCATAGCTGAAGCATCAATAATATTTTTTAACTATAATTAAGCCTGATTACCTCGAAAACTCTCTGCTTCACCCAATACTTTGATCATTATCCGAGCAAGCGTATGCAATATATATCCTAAATATCCAATATGTGTCACGTGAAATGTGCGCTCCGCCAATGAATAGCTTCCGCCTTTCAAAGCTTTGAGGTATTATTCCTTTTACAGACAGCCCCCTTTTACTACGCCGCTTTTAGCTTCCAAATATGCTTCTTTTCTACAACAGCAGTTATCTTTTCTGTATCCAGTACTGCACCACTTAAAGCTAAACATAGGCTGCTGATAAATCCACGTATTCCACTCTCGTCTACATATTCAAGCAAAAGCTCACTATTGATTGCCATGGCGTTTATGAAGTGTCCCACCTTCATCAGATAATGAAAACCCTTCATCGCCTGCCAATCATAGGAATAGCAGTGCTCATAGTTGTACCCCTCATGTTTTTCAATGAGGAAATTGTTCTCAATTTTCCATCTGTACCGTGCCATCTTGGTGCATCGTATGAATACATTTTTCTTTGTCAAAGGCCTGGAGGATATCCATGCATACCGTGTCTCTTTATGTTCTTCCATTTTCGTACTCCGGGAATGCTTTTCTACCCATGTCTCATAACAGATGACCACATGTAATATTTCAGTAATCCGGGTCCTAGTTCCATGGTCATATTCGATTTCATTGGCCCACTCATATGCTTGGTGCCGGTCGCCCCATTCCACTTCCAGGCGATTGGACGGTTCAAGCCTTATGAGACCTTTTGCTTCCTTCCACACATCCGGCAGGCCGTCTTCCTTTAAGACGATCATATACTCCCACCGGTATTCTCGGCACTGTTTAATCACAGGGCCGCAAGCATAGAGTCCATCAGCCAGCAGCGTCACTCTGCCTTTTCCAAAAATCTTGTATAGCTTCTTAGCCAGACGCTTGAATGCCTTGCTCTCACAGTCCTGCTTGTTTTCTCCTTCTACCCAATCCTTGTTTTCAAGGATTTCACTCCATACCGGTAATACCGCACCATTGTCCAGTACGAGCACAGCCTCCAGTACATAGACGTAATACTGAGCAATTCGTGCTTCTCCGCCCACATGCCGCTTGAGGGCTTTATCTTCCCATGAATAGCTCCTGAAAAACTTCTGTGAACCATCTACGGCAATGAGATACCGGTTGTTTATCAAGTGATTTCTAAACTTCTTCCTGCGCATAAGATCTTTAAGCAGCTCCACAAGGCACTCCTGGATTTCTTCTACATTTATCTTCTCCAATAGCCTTGCTAGTGTATCTGCATGAGGCATGGTTTCAAGCTCAGGAAACATGGCCTTTACATTACTCCAGAAAATCGGCCTGCTCATTTTCTTGTTGGCCTCTCTCCTAGAGCCTGTCTGATAAACAAACACCAGGATTCCATACATCATGAGTGCTGTCATTTTGTGTTTGATCTTACGTGGGTTCCGGGGGTCTTTGATTCTGCTCAGCTTGTTTAAGAGGGCAGGGAGCATCTGTCTGTACAGGATGGTCGCTTTTTCTACCTTCTCCTGCCGGTCTACCATTTCTTCTTCCGGTGTCTTTTGAGCACACTTGCGGTTAGGCTGATTCGCCTTTTTCTTGCGTTCTTCAAAATGCACCCGTATAGCTTTGCCGCTTTTTATCATTTCAGCATGCTTTTCATCCCGCAATCTCTGCTTTTGTTCCCGGCGTTCTTTTTTACTCATCGGGATTCACCACCTTACAAGGTTTCTCTCCCTTGAGCACTGCCTTGAAATCTTCTTGCAGTGGATACATGAAGATACCCTTTTTAGATTGGGCATATTCTTTGTTGCGATCCATCCGGCCTCTGCCTTTTGTCTCTCCAAGGTATGTCCAGTTAGAGGCTTTGTAGCAGGTTCCGGTAAAATGAGATAGATCTACAAAGGTTTCTAGCAGTACCGGTGCATAGCAGTATTCCCTCAGCCAATCTTCCTGAATTTGTTTTGCTGCTAATGATAATGACTTGCTGGCCAGGTTCCTTATGTGTACCCAGGGGAAGATCAAAAACCGGCTGTTGTTTATGATGAGATTCAACCGCGTTTTGCGGTCATCTACTGTCCAGCCTATCCATTTATCCCGTTCTTCCAATGCCCAGGAGGATGCCGAAAATTGCAAACACCCAAGTTCCAAGTCTCCAGACTTAACGAAATATTGCAATCGTGACCCGAAAACCTGCTTATCTCCCAGCATATGATACTGGCTAACATAGTAACGCCACCGCTTTAGTGCCTCTCCCGGACGCGCGATTTCTAACCATATTGGCTCATAATTCCGGGTTTCACCTTGAATTTCTCGAGGCTTTATATTAAGCTCTGGAATCCTTACTTTGCAACCCTTTTTATTCGGACCTTGTAATGGAGGTAACTGTATAACTCCTTCTGCCTCCAGTTTTTCCATAAACTCTAAACATTGAGGCCATTTCGCAGCCCCTGACGGCGTAGTCCAGTTCAACAACTCGCAAACTGTGCTGGCTAGCTCTTTTCTTGATAATTTCTGATATGTCTTTCTTGTCCATTTGATGAGTTCAATATCATCTAGCGTGAACTCTCTTCCGGAAAACACCCTGATAGTATCGTCCATGAAATACTTACCTTCCTTTCCGATACTATCATATCATCGCTGGTTTGCGTTGTCCAGTTCTATTTTTGCGAAACTATTTTTTCAAATATCTGTGTAACCCTTGCGAAAGGCAAATCTCATTTTCATGCTTCAGCTATGATTTAATGTATACACCAAGAAATTATGGTGCCTACGTATAAGCACCATAGATTTAAAGAAAGCAAATGAGATTTACATATATCACGAAAGGAGAAGCTATTACTACATTAGTCCGAAACAATATGTAGCTTTAGATGTAGTGTGCTGCTGATAAAATGGAGATACCGATAACTGCCAACAAAATTATAGTATAAAATGTGATTTTTACAGCTTTTTTCAGTTTAGTAGATTCTCGTCTTTTATAGCTTTTGATAGAGTAAGTCCTTGGTACTAATTTGTAGTCATCTCCAAACATAACCCCACACCTCCTCATTCATATATATATTATAACTTATCGATTTACATAAAATCCATGGTAAATGCTGACGCAGCGTAGTATGCCTCCTAAATCATTCCTTGTTTATTGCAGGCAATTTAATAGTAAACGAAACACCATTCCCTTCGCTGCTAGTGCACTCAATATTACCGCCAAAATATTTAGTTACAATATTGTAAACTATAAACATACCTAAGCCGGAACCTCCCTGACCCCTTTTAGTAGTGAAAAAAGGCTCAAAGATTCTCTTTTGTACTTCTTCGCTCATTCCCTTCCCATTATCACAAAAATGCAAAATAAACATGTCTTCATTATCTTTATCTGCTTTTATATGTATAAGGCCTTTTTCATTCTGCTCAAATCCATGGATGACTGAATTCATAATAAGATTGGTTATTACTTGTGCTAGCGGTCCCGGATATGTTTTTATAACAATCTCATCACTTTCACTCTCTACTATAATATCAATGCTGGTTCTCTTTAAAATATGCTTTAAACTTGTAATAACATCCTTAATATAATCTATAACGTTGATTTCTCTGCTCTCTTCACTTGTCTGATCTACAGCTATTTTCTTAAAGCTGCCTATCAGATCTGCTGCTCTTCCAAGATTTGACATCAGTATTTTGGATGTTTCCTCAACTGTTTCGATATAATGTTTAAAATCCTTTTTGGATAATAAGTTAGCATTAAATTTTTCAATCAATTCATTAAATTTTTCAATCAATTCTTTGTTTTTTTCATCGAGATATGATGCAGCAGATACGCATATACCGATAGGAGTGTTTATTTCGTGGGAAACTCCTGCTACAAGTTCTCCTAATGATGCAAGTTTTTCAGATTGAATAATTTGTTCCTGTGCATTTTTTAGATCTTCATTTGTACTCTTTAGCTGTCGATTGGTTTCAATTAGATCTCTGTTCAGCTTTTCCAGCTCAACCTGACGATTATCAATCTCGATGTATGCAGCTTTAAGACTATGTATCATATCATTGAAGGCCTTTGACAGCAGGCTTATTTCATCTTCTCCTGAAACATTGATGAAAGGTATGTCGTAATTACCCTGAGTTACTTGAAAACTCATATTTTCAAGCTTTCCCAAATTACTCGTAACCCTCTTTAAAACAAAATATATCATCAATGTAATTACTATAATTAAAATTACATTGATAACCAATATCCCTATATTCAGGCTCAAAATCTTTTTACTGATATAATCCCTTGTCTGGTTTCCTTTGTTCAATTCCTGCATGGTTAAATCAATTGCAGATTTTTTTACATTATCCATTTGAAGCTCAATCTTTGTATAGCTGCTTCTTACACCCGGGTCGTAATTTTCTGCCATTCTTTTGCTATCATCACAAAATTTCAGGTATAATGATACATCATTTGCAAAATATTCATATTTCTTATCTGTTAAAGCATCTAGTTTTTGTTGTTTCTCTTCAATATCCTTTTTCAGTTGATCATACATCATTCTATTTTCATCAAGTAACGGATCGCTTATATATTCTCTTATAATAGGCAGAATATTTACACAATCCGTTAGTACTTCGTCAACTGTCGATAATTTTTCATGCATGGAAAAGTATCTGGCCATGTAAATATCATTGCTTAAAAGACTAATAATAGAAGAAAGTATCATGGGAATGGTTGCAGCCAGAATAAGAATAATAATCCTGGTCTTCAGGCTTTTGATTTTAAAAATTCTTTTTATTCTTTCTTTTAATTTGAGGCTATGATAATTATTTGTCAAGCGATCACCTCTATAATACGGCATAAACAATCCGCTGCTTTTTATTTCTTATATACAGCATCTCTATTAAGATATCCGCTTTGCACAAGTAATTCGTCCAAATTTTCCTTATATACTGAAACAGGAGACAGGAGAATGGCATTTACATCCTTTTTCCCATTATTAAACATTATTACATCATCTATTTTCTCATTATTAATCATTTTTATCGACAACTCCACAGCCTTTCTCCCAAGTATACGTGTATCCTTAAACACCGTCATTAGCTGAGTTCCGTCAATAATCCTTCTAGCAGCCAAAACTTCAGCATCCTGCCCTGTTACAGGAATTTTTCCGGCAAGATTATTGTCTTGCAATGCTCTGATACATCCACCTGCAGTACCGTCATTTGGTGCAATAACTGCCTGAATATTTCCATCATTATCTTTTATGGCCTTATTCATCAAATTAAATGCATTATCCGGATCCCAATCCAATATAGCCTCTTTAGTAACTACTTTTATATCACCTTTATCTATTAAAGGAGCAATGTATTTTTCAATGCCTTTGGAGATATAATAAGAATTTCTATCATTAGATTAGAATTTGAATTCCTTTCATAATCATACTGGAACATTGGGTTACTTGTCTTTCCGCATTCATATCTGCATTCTCGTAGATTAATTCTATGTCAAGCCTTTCACATTCCTCTTTAATTACTTTTAAATCCATCAACCAGCGATCTTCCTGGAAGCTGGGCAAAGATAAACCTATTTTATATTTTTTACCTGCATCTTCATAATTATTGGATTTTACAGTATCGGAAAAATTGTCATCAGGCACTTTTGAACAGCTTCCCATAATAATTGCTGTACTTAAAGCTATTAACAGCACAAAATATCTTGCATACAGTCTCATATTATCCTCCTGTCATATACTGTTTTATATAAAATTTTTATATAAAAGTGTTATATAGAAGTGTTATATGAAAAGGGTTATAAAACCCAATTTTTTTAAAAATATGTTACATATTATCTAATATCGGCATTTCATTAATTTTCTGCATACTTTTATAATTAGACCATATAGATTAATTATAAATAATGCTAATACAAAAACAAAAAAATGCTATTAAATTCTTCCTTAAATTAATAGAGCAAAAAAATGCTATTATATATCAAATAATTGCATTGAAAAAAACTGGAAAAATAGTAATATAAGAATCGTATTGGTTTTTTGATTCTGTGATTCAATAGAGTCAGAATAAAAATTGATATGATATTTAATTGAAGTCTCCCCAAACAAAAATAAGGCATAGTAATGCCTTATTTTTGTTTCGGATTATTTAAAATAATTTATTCTATTTCCCAAATAATCTCTTAAAGAAACCTTTCTTTTCCTTGCCATCATTTTCCGCCGTATCAATTTTATCTTCTTTAATTTCATTATCCGATTCAACTTCAGTATCTTCCTTATCCGTCACGTCATTCTCTGCTTCTTTTTCCTGTTCATCCTCGTAATTCTCGTCATCATCACTGTCTTTTTCCTCATCAGACATAACATTATCAAGTTCTTCGTTTATTTCTTTATCTATTTCTTCATTAAATTCCTCATCATCTTCATGATCATCCTTATCCAAATCTTCTATGCTTTTATTCACATAGTTAGGAAGTCCTTCTAAATAAGCTTCAGGCCTTTCGCTTCCGTCAGCCGGAAACCATCTTATTACTGTTCTTGGAGGAGCAGCAATGCCTTCTTTAACAATTACACCCTGCCAGCATACACCTCCCGGTCCTACAACAAATTGACCGTTTTTAAACTTCAGTCCCCTGTTGTTAAGATAGAATACAGAGGTGTTTCTGAAAAAGCTGACTATTTCATTAGGCTCAAATTCACCTTTTATAAATATTGCCTCAAAGTCAACAACGTCAAGCTGTCCCATGCCCACTACATCCATCAAAGCCCATTTGTCACCGTCGGGAAGATTGAACAATCGAATATTAGACCATATTTCAAGAGGATACATGCCCATTTTCTCATATCTATCAATAAGGCCATCCACTATTTCATCAGAAGCCAAACATTCGCCATTTGGATTAAAATAGCATAAAGCTTCCGACATTTGAAGTATATTTTGACATACCCTTGTTAAAAACATCATTTCATGGGTTGGGTCATAATTCTTTGGTAAAATCGGGGTATCCTTTTTTATTTCAATGCCCAAAACATAGCTTGAACGTATTCTTATAAAAGCTTTATGTTCTGCTGCATTCTTCCCCCCGTCTTCATAAAGCCATGACTGTTGAGCTGCATGACTTAGACTTCCTGGATAGGTAAAGGGACCGAAATAGCCTGCTGACCATGCTCCAATGATCATTTCATCTTTTTCTTCTCCATTATATCCCATATTGTCGGGCCAAGGTCTATCAACTAAATCAACTGTAATATAGCCGTTAACTTCTGGTCGATAAGAAATCAAAACGCTGGGGCCTCCAAAATACCACCGTTCAGAACTTTCATTTCTGGCCACAAGTTTAAAATCTTCCGCAAGAATCTGTTCCAACTTGCTGAATAAAATAGGTTCCGATAGCAGAACCACCATGCCTTGTGTAAATATTCCCTTAGGCATATAACACCTCCAAAACAATATTTTTATATATAAAGACTTCCTATTCAGACTAATATTTTAAAACTACATGTATTAATCTTAGCCCAGTTTTGTAATTAATACAAGATATTTATTTTTGAGCAATTTATAATGACTGATTACTTTCCGAGTTATTATGCATTAAATACGTATTAATCTAAATTCTTTTTTTGTATTTAAATACCCCAATCACAAGTAAAACTGCCGATAGTGTAAACATTTGCGGTCCTACGGATGATATATTTCCGAAATAAAATGTTTCTTTCGTTACAATATACCTAATACCGCATATCATAGCAAACACACCGCATATATATCCAAACAGCTTATTCATATTATAATTCATAAGGGTAACAATAACCGGATAAATGAAAAAAATCAAATAAAAGTATGTGCGTTGTTGGATGCCACTATGTGGTATTGAAGACATTTTTACCCAACCAAGAAACATTGATAATACTCCTAAAATGCCAGCCCCAACAATTATAACGCCACCAATACTCCATTGTCTTTTTATGCTCATTACAATTCCGCCCTTTTGCTATAATTCTGCCATTTCAATATAAATTATAATATTATTAATTTAACAAATTATATTTTAGCAGTAATTATAACTTTATGCAATTGGCATGGAAAGCTTAGTGAGAATATATAGGTTAGAATTAAAATACACCCGAATCACAAAAATGTATTCGGGTGCTTTTGCATCTATCATTCAATTCTTAATTGGACTTGGATATCATGAAATCAATAACACCGAAAGGAAATTCTATTGTTATACAGTAAGCTTCCGACAATTCAGTCAAAACACCGTTACTATAAACAGCCTGAGGAGTCAATTCCAGTTCTACATTGTTATTTGACATATTTACAAGGAACAAACCGTTTATTTGATTTAAGAATTCTCCCATGGAAGCCTGTACATATTCATCATTTTGGTTGTAGTTTTCCTGTGAAAATTTACTTGCAAAACCAATGAAAGCTTTTTCATCTCCGCAAATATATGTATCCAACCCTATATTTCCGAAAATATTTTGGGTAACCATCCACTGATATTTATAATTGGATATGGCTTTGTTTTCCTTAGGAATGAAACTTGCATCAACAAATCTAATAATATTTCTAAAAAGAAGTGAAAAATAGTTTTTGTAAACTTCGCCTTGAGAAACATTATCAAAGCCGTAGAAACTGCTTAAAACCTTGTTAAAATCTCCGTTATCAATGGATTGCAGCTCATCATTTGAGAGACTGTACTCTTTTTTGTATATATTGATTGCATCTTCAAACTGCTTCATGGTCATATAATTTTTATCCACCAAAGCCTGTCCCAAAAGCAGATAACCTGTTTTCTGCGATGAAAGAAGTTTATTTACTTTTTCATCATCCAAAAATCCCATTTCGATAGCAATCTCACCGAATTTCTTATCCACTTTAGACTGAACATCATGAACCTTCTTAATGTCCTCTGCCGTCATATAACCTGCATTAACTGCAAGAACGCCAAGTTTCAAGCGAACAGAACTCTGGTAATTCAATGCATCCATTAGTTGTTCAGTGGTAACCAGCTTTTTATTTAAAAGAAAGCTTCCGAAAAGTTGTGTAAACATATTAGACCTCCTTATTATAGTTAGTTAAAATGTCCTTTATTTGAGCTTCATCAAGAGGCTTTTGGACAAATTCATACGCACCCGCTTCTAAAGCCTGTTTTAAATGGGTCTTGGTGCCAGACGAAGAAGCTATTACCACCTTGGCATTCTTATCAAATTCTATTATTTCTTCTGTTGCTTGAATACCACTTTTAACCGGCATTACAATGTCCATAAATACCAAATCCGGCTTCTCTTCCTTGTATATATCCACAGCCTTTTGCCCATCTAATGCCTCCAAAACACTGCAACCACATTCTTCCAAAAAGTCCTTAAGCTTTTTTCTAATTAAAATAGAATCGTCACAAACAAGAACCTTTAATGAATTAAAACTCATAACATTTCCTCCTTGATTATTGATTTGTAGTACAACAACACAATGTATTACCGGGCATAATAATGAGAAAATATAACATTAAGCCGTCTATAGCTGAATAATCGGGTTATTTATTTTTAAAGTGATAAAACATTAATACTTCAAAGAATATTTAAAAATAAAAAGAAAAAACGAACTTTTATCGATATGATTAACGGTACATTAGAAAATTATACTATTAAAATATAATTTACTTAATATATATTATAGCACAAATTATAAAGAATGTATATTAAAAAACTCCTTCCGGCAAAAAATTTTACATACTGCCAAGAAGGAGTCGGGAGTTTGACAGTTAGTCATTAAAAACAAAAGATTGATAAGTCTGAAACCC
>ENA-UOYA01000315-UOYA01000315.1-activated-sludge-metagenome-genome-assembly--contig:-NODE-315-length-66843-cov-257.718213_pt1 | contig 66843 bp, 55 predicted proteins | sample MGYA00238163_ERZ764804 | MGnify/ENA primary metagenome ERZ764804 (study PRJEB28919, sample SAMN05720223) | activated sludge metagenome | isolation source: Anaerobic digester | place: Hong Kong...
ATCGTAATCTTCCCTGATAGCAAGCTGGGAAACTCACAGGAAATGGTTGAACAGACCTGTCTTGGGGCAATTGACTTGGTGCTGCCAACCGAGCCAGCTCTAGCAAAATGGTCGCCTAAGGTCAACTTGGTCACTGGGCCTTTTGCGTTCAAGGATTATACGGCAGTGGATAAGTTCTTTGCTGGCGATGGATTCGTGAATTGGATAAAGCCCGATCTCGATAAGGCAGGGCTCAAATACATAGCCCGCTGGGAATATGGCTTCAGAACTTATACCAATTCCAAAAGACCCATCAATACTCCAAATGATTTCAAAGGCTTGAAGATTCGCACACCCCCAGACTTTGTGAACCAAGAGACAGTGAAGGCATTGGGTGGAGTGGTTCAGACAATTGCCTTTACCGAGTTGCCAATGGCATTAAAGCAAGGTGTAGTGGATGGCCAGGAGAATCCCATAGCGACCATCTATGCTGGCAAAATGTGGGAGACTCAAAAGTATCTCTCTATCCTAAATTACACCTATGTTGCTACCCATCTCATCATGAATAAAGCCAAGTTCGATTCGCTATCGCCCAATCAACAAAAAATCCTTATCGAGGAAGCCGAAAGTGCAGGCAAGTATATGCAAAAGCTTGTCCGAGAGAGCGAAGCGGCTCAGATCGAGGAAATGAAGAAGAACGGCATGGAAGTCAATTACCCAGATACAGCCCCATTCCAGGCAGCAACTGTCTCCGTATGGGATACCCTGAAATCCAAGGTAAGTGAAAAGGATTGGAATACATTCCAGGAATTGCTGTCCAAATCGAGGTAATTCTTAAGGAATAGAATCAGCTTAATGTGGCGCCCATTTGGGCTGTGGGCTATAGGCTATGGGCGCCCATGAGAACTATAGGCGCCCATCTAGGCTGTGGGCGCCTGCCATTTTTCGTGATTTGGCGCTTATAAGCAGATCGAGCTCTATGAATCGATGGAGAATATTATGATTACCGTTCTAGTATTCGTAGTCCTCTTGTCTCTAATAATGATAAATGTTCCGATAGTTGTAGCTATTGGCTTGACAGCCGTAATCTTTTTTGTCGGGCAAGGGCAGGGACAGTTTCTAGCTCTTTTGCCTCAGAGGATGCACTATGGAACCACAGGATTCACACTTCTTGCGGTTCCTTTCTTTATCCTTGCTGGCAATCTTATGAACACAGGGGGCATTACCAATCGCATTTTCAGGTTTGCGAAAGCTTTAGTTGGACATATCCCAGGCGGTCTTGGTCAGGTGTCGGTAGTCGCCGAGATGCTCTTTTCGGGGATATCGGGCTCGGCGGTTGCAGACGCTGCTGGGCTCGGACAGCTTCAGTATAAGGCAATGGTCGACAATGGGTATAAAAAAGAGGTAGCCGCTTCTATTGTGGCATCAGCATCGACACTTGGGCCTATCATTCCTCCGTCTATTTCCTTTGTTCTCTATGGCGCACTGACCAATGTTTCCGTACCTCGGCTTTTCCTTGCAGGTTTTTTGCCAGGCTTTCTAATGGGCGGCGCAATAATGGTGGCAATTGGCATTATGGCCAAGCCACGGGGCTTTCCAAGTTACCCCAAGGCTAACCGTCATGAGATCTGGGATGCAGCAAAGAAGGCTTTTCTTTCTCTCATGGCCATTGTCATTGTCCTTGGAGGAATATTTAGCGGTCTCTTTACTCCTACAGAGGCAGCTGTAATTACATGTCTATATGCGCTTTTCCTTGGTTTTCTCTATAAGGATCTGAAGCTCAAGGACTTACCGAATATGCTGTGGGATACGATAAAGCAATCCGCCGCACTTCTATTCATCATGGCAGCGGCAAATTTCTTTAGCTATTTCACTATGTATCAGCGAATTCCAGATAATCTCATTGCTACACTGCTGAGCATGAATATGTCTGGCACAGGGCTTATGGCAATCATTTTTGTCATAATAATCATACTTGGCCTTTTCCTGGAAGGAAATGCGATATTCCTAATTACGATTCCGATTTTTCTGCCAATCGTGATGCAATATGGTTTCGACCTCGTCAACTTTGGCGTTGTCATGACATTGCTCATCATGATAGGAAATCTCACTCCGCCCGTGGGCATGTGCCTCTTTGCAGTGTCCAGTTTCACCAAGATCAACATCTGGACCCTGGCAAAGGAATCGTTTCCGTACATCATCGGGATCTTTATCGTAACCGTGATAATCGCTTATGTTCCGGAGATATCGACATGTCTACCGAACCTTCTTATGGGGGTGGGGCAATGAAAAGAAATGACAGATTCAAGGTTGTCGATCAGGTCATAATTCAAATATTCAAGTGGATCTGCATCGTGACCTTTGCAGCCATAATGGTTCTCGTCACAGCGAATGTTCTTTTGCGTTATATACCCATTACCTCTATCAACTGGTATAGCGAGATAGTCGAGCTATGCTTTGCATGGATGATATTCTATGGAGCAGCTGCAGTCTGGATCGCCAGAGGCCATTTTAGCGCTGGCGATTGGATAGGAAAGCGGTTGAAGAAACCTAGGGTGCGTGCAACATACCACCTCTTAGTAGAAATCATCTCCTTTGTCTTCATAGCGATTTTTTTCTGGTACTCCAGAGAGCTTTTCAATCGTTCCATCGAAGTGACCGAGTCGCTTCAGTTCCCTAAGAAGGTGATCTATAGTTGCATGCCGATATCCTCGGCGGTAATGGTCTTGTATTCTATCAAATTCATAATTCTTGGCATCATCGATATCGTAAAGCCAGAGAAGGTCGAGGAAAAAGCAAAACAGGCTTAAGAGAGCAACTATTTTGATAGGTTTATATAAATAATAATGTCTCTCTTATTAGCCTTATAAATTGAAGCATTTTCCTTATTTATGGGGTACATTTTTCCATCAACCTTGCCCTCGAAAGTGATCTCATCTACACATTGCCAAAAAGCTTTCTCCAGATCCACGATTATTACGCCAGGCCCGATCATCTTTCTATCGAGGATGATACTCACTCCAGAATAGTCCTTGCTTTCAATTTCCGAGGAAATATAGTCTCCAAGAATCGACTGATCCTCATCCGATGATAGCTTGATCTTTATTGAATACTTTTGATCTGAAGGTAAAACAGCCCAAATCTGATAATGATACATTGCATCGCATGAATAGAGAGACAAGATTATTACTATCGTTATTAAAGCGCCTTCTATTATTGGAATTATTTTCTTCATGACCGCATTGGCCTCCAAATATCAATTATATCAAGCGAGAGAATATATTTCCATCTTCTTCAGATCTGCCTTGCTTTAATCATGGCTCACTTTACTACAAACTAGGATCATTTCAGCTGCCAGTTTATTTTACAAGGTTTGCAAGTAATATAAGCACAATATCAGAACTATGAAGAGCTTCATTGCAGAACTCTCTATTCTTGAGGTTGAGAAGATGAAGATCATCTTGGGCACTGTGATCAGGTTAGGATAAATTAAGACCTCAGTCTTTGGCACATTCTTTCACTTGGGTCTGTATTTCTTACATGATCGTAGATTTGCATAGCTAAGTCTGTCTAATTCTTAAATGACAAATGAGAATAAATTGTTGACGATAGTGCAAATATATTGTATAATATACAACAAATTGATGCTGACTTAAGAATTCATTAGAACATTAAGAACAGTATCGACAGCTGTTTCTAAGCTGTATTTCCTTAAGAGGAGGTTTCATATGAACAGGGTATCGAAAAAACTATTGGTTTTCGCTGCTTTGCTTTTATTGCTGGGAGGAGAAGTGATTGCACAGCAAAAGCTAGTAATAGGCTTCTCTGTCTCTACTCAGGTAAATCCTTTCTATGTTGCTATGGCTGATGGAGTAAAGGAAGAGGCAGCTCGACAGGGTATTGAGGTATATGTGCTTAATGCTAACGATAAGTTGGATAAGCAGATAGCCGATGTAGAAGACTTGATTCAGAAGAAAATCCAAGTACTTCTGATTAATGCTACACATGATGGCGCAGTGGCTGTCGTAGAAAAGGCTGCCAAGGCTGGAATTCCAGTCATTACCCTTCAGCGAGAGATTCCCACTAGCATGGTGATCTCCCATATTGGGACTGACAACGTTGTGATTGGAAGAATGGGTGCACAATGGATTGTGGACAAGCTTGGAGGAAAGGGCAATGTAGTTGTGATGGAAGGAATTCCCGGAGCAGACTCTTCAGAGAGCCGAAAGATCGGATCAGCTGAGGTCTTCAAAAAATATCAAGGAATCAAGATCGTAGCCCAGCAAAGCGGGCAATATGACAGAGCTAAGGCAATGAATGTTATGGAGAACATCCTTCAAGCACAACCTAAGATTGATGCAGTATATTGCTTCAATGATGAGATGGCTATGGGCGTTTTGGCGGCTGTAAAGGCAGCGGGACGAACTGGGATTCTGATTACGGGTATGGATGCAAACCAAGATGCAGTGGAGGCAGTAAAAAAAGGCGAGTTGGCAATGACAATAGCTCTACCTCCAAAGGATATTGGTCGCTTAGGCGTGGTATATGCCAAATGGCTGAAGACTGGAGAAATATCGATTCCAGTAAAGTCGGTTATGCCAGTACAGTTCATTACGCCATAAGAGAATAGTTGCAACATATAGATGTGAGCAGCAGGCTATCTTAGCCCGAATGGAAATTAACAGCAAAAAGCGCAGGTTAGTAATAAATGGAGACACAGAAAAGCGAATATTTGCTTTCTATGCGAGGTATCGTTAAGGATTTTCCAGGGGTACGCGCATTGGACTCCGTTGATTTCAACCTGCGCCACGGAGAAATACATGGCTTAGTAGGAGAGAATGGGGCTGGCAAATCCACTCTTCTGAAGATTCTAAGTGGTGCGTTGAGGGCAGATTCTGGAGATATCTTGCTCGAAGGGAATCCAGTATCTATCAATAATCCACGGCAAAGTCGCGAGCTGGGTATAGTCGTGATTTACCAAGAGCTTAGCTTGATACCTTACCTGGATGTAGCGAGGAATATATTTCTAGGTCATGAAGCCGAAGTTGGGTCGCATTTCGTACTTCATCGCCAAAAGATGTGTCAGGAAGCCTCTAAACTACTGAAAGAATTTTGCAGCGATCTAGATCCTCAGAGCCTCGTTGCTGAATTATCTGTAGCAGAGAAACAACTAGTCGAGATTGCTAGAGCACTATCCCAACAATCCAAGATACTTCTGATGGATGAACCCAGTGCTCCGCTTTCAGAGAGGGAAGTTGAGCAATTGTTCAATGCAATCCGTACGCTAAAGAAGCAAGGAGTAACAATTGTCTATGTGTCGCACCGATTGGAGGAGCTAGCTAAAATCACTGATCGGATTTCCATATTGCGTGATGGTAGGATGGTTGAAACTCGAGATACTCAATCAATCGATATAGAAGAGATTATTCGCTTAATGGTAGGCAGAGAAATTTCAGAACATTATCCAAAAGAGCATGCTATTCGAGGAGAGCGCCTTTTGGAGGTAAGCAATATTGCTGAGCATGGAGAGATTCCGCTGCAAATAAATGCTGGAGAGGTTGTAGGATTGGCTGGCTTAGTCGGAGCTGGGCGAACCGAGTTGGCAAGATCTATCTTTGGGGCAAACCCTCTGCGAAGGCAGCGTTTAAGTTTTTTAGGCAAGAGTATACAACCTAATAGTCCTGCAGAGGCTATTAACTATGGTATTGGTATGGTTCCCGAAGATCGCAAGGAACAAGGTCTGATCCTTCAGATGACAATTCTGGACAACTTAACTATTCCTATGCTATCGGAACTTTTTAATGGTTTGAGTATTAATCGCCATCGTCAGAGAGAAATTGCGCAGGCTCAAGTAGACCAGCTCAAAATTCATATTACATCTCTAGAACAGCAAGCTCTGTTATTGAGTGGAGGTAATCAGCAGAAAGTTGTTTTGGGTAAGTGGCTGGCGAAGAATTGTCGCTTACTTATTCTAGATGAACCAACTCGAGGCATCGATATTGGGGCCAAGTTCGAAATATATAAGATTATCAACGATCTAGTAAAGAAGGGTATAGGTATTCTTTTGATCTCTTCAGATCTTCAGGAGCTTATTGCTATGAGTGATCGTATCTATGTAATGAGCGATGGTTGTATTATAGCTGAGTATCCCGGAGGCTCCACAGAGCAAGAAACTATTTTAAACTGCATTTCAAGAGGAGAAAAATAAAGGCATGCGTAAAAGGATCCTCTGGAAGAATTATGGAAGCCTCTTTGGGCTTATTGCTATTGGCTTGGTAATGAGCTTGCTTTCTGATCGATTTTTTACCCTATCGAATTTGATTAATATTGCCAGGCAAGTCTCGATCAATGCAATTATCGCTATGGGGATGACAATGGTAATCATTACCGGTGGGATTGATCTTTCTGTAGGGAGCCTAGTAGCCCTTACTGGATGTACTGCTATACTAGCTATGAGATTACCTGGATCAGACTTAACTGGAATCATAGTCGGTTTGGGATTAGGAGCCATTATAGGTCTGTTGAATGGATTGTTAATAGCTTACGCTCAGATTCCACCTTTTATCGAAACACTAGCTATGTTGACAATAGCGCGTGGTACAGCCTTGGTTATAACAAATGGACAACCAATCGTGCGCTTTGAAAGTCCATATCGCTGGCTAGGAGAAGGAATGATAGCAGGTGTGCCGGTCCCTGTGATTTTAATGTTGCTGATACTAGGTCTAACACATTTCATATTATCCCACACTCCTTTGGGTTCTTATATATACGCTATCGGCGGAAATGAAGAGGCAGCTCGTCTTTCTGGAGTAAAAGTAAATCGAATTAAGAGCATAGTGTATCTGATAAGTGGTCTTTACACCGGAATTTCAGGAATGATTCTAGCTGGCAGACTCGGATCTGCTCAGCCTAATACAGGAGAAGGGTTTGAGCTTGATGCAATAGCTGCCGTAGTATTAGGTGGGACAAGTCTTATGGGTGGAAGGGGATCTGTTTGGGGAACATTGATTGGCGTGTTTATAATTGGGATTCTTAACAATGGCTTTAATCTGCTGAATGTGAGCCCCTTTTACCAGTTAATAGCTAAGGGCGTAGTTATTATCTTTGCAGTACTTTTAGATCAAATACTAAAGCGATAACTGCTTATGAAAAAGGAAGTTGAATAAATCTATGGCTGAAATACAATCGTTGGCTCGTGGCTTAAAGATCCTAGAAATTATGGCTGAAAGCGAATTTGGAATCGGTGTTACAGAATTAGCTGAGCAACTGCAGGTGGACAAATCCACTGCTTCAAGGCTTGTTCAAACCCTAGTAAAAGACGGTTTTGTTCAAAGATCAGAGGACGGTAGGACATATACACTAGGACCAACACTTGTAAACTTAAGCCGCAGCGTCATTATCCGCATGCCTTTGAGAGAAGCTGCGAAGCCATTCCTGAGAGAATTGGTGGAGCTGTCAGGAGAATGTGCGCACTTGGCTATCTATGCCCAAGGGAAAGCGCTCTATATAGATCAGATGGAATCGCCCTCTACGCTAAGGGTAAATGTAGAGGTCGGACACATGGCTCCGCTGCATTGTACTGCTTTGGGGAAAGCACTATTGGCTTTTGGAGATTATCCAATTCCATATGAATTAGAGGGCTATACTTCGAAGACAATCAAAGATCCCAAAATCTTGCAGAGAGAGCTCCAGCAGGTAAAAGAGCAGGGATATGCGATAGATGATGAGGAATTCGATCCAGATGTGCGCTGTATTGCTTCTCCGGTTTTTGATTATAGAGATAAACTGGTGGGGGCTATTGGCATTTCTGGTCCTTCTACCCGTTTGAGTCTTCCTCGAATCAAGGTATTAGCTCCACATATAAAGAATATCGCTCAGCAGCTTTCGGATAAATTGGGATTCAACATAGATAAAAGGACTGCTAAATGGAGTACAAAGAAATCGAAAAAGCGAGAATAGAGAGAGCTAACATCATTGCAGAATGTGGTGGGCTCGATGTCGCATTGGCAGCGAATAGAATTCCGCTCCATATAGATGCAACGCTCTCAGAACTGCTGATTCTAGGCATGCTTCTGCAGAATGTAAAAACATACTTCACCGTGTTTGGTCATGGATCGACGGAGATTGGCGAAGTTTTGCGCATCTTTGAGAAGGCTGGGCTGGTAAGAGTATTGGGTTTACGGAATGAAATCGAAGCTTCCCATGCAGCTACAGCTCTCAATTGGATTACACATGAAAAGGCTGCTGTAGTCACTTCCATTGGGCCTGGTGCCTTTCAGGCTTTAGCCGCTTCGCTTGTGCCCGCTTCCGATGGCATAGGTGTATGGTACCTGTTTGGGGATGAGACCACCGAGGATGAAGGCTACAATATGCAGCAGATTCCTAAGAATCAGGAGTTTCTATTTCCTCAGGTTCTGCAGGCGATGGGCTCTGCCTATAGCCTCCAAGATCCTTGGGCGCTTTCGACGGCGCTCCGAAGAGGGCATGCGAGAGTGGATCATCCCTTTCGCCCTGGCCCTTTCTATGTGTCCATGCCTATGAATGTGCAATCACGTATGCTAAAGGGTTTCAATCTGCGAGAGCTGCAGTGCGGAGAAATATCTTGTATAGGAGCTGCTGTTGGAGATTATGAAAAAGCAGTCGCTTGGATAAAAGATTCAAGATCGGCTGTGATAAAGATCGGCGCGGGTGCAAAAGGAGCAACAGAAGAAATTCTGCAACTTGCGGAATTAATAGACGGAGTATGTGTTTACACTCCAATAGCAGGTGGCATAGTGCCTTACGAGCATCCACGCTGTATGGGGGTAGGCGGATCGAAAGGGAGTATCTGTGGCAATTATGCCATGGAAATGGCCGATCTTCTTATCGCTATTGGTACCAGAGCAGTCTGTCAGTCGGATAGCTCGCGCACTGGATATCCAAATGTCAGAAAAGTGATAAATATCAATGCGGATCTGGATGATGCTCTTCATTATCAGGATTCGCTCGCGTTGATGGGAGATGCAAAACTCACGCTGAAAGAACTGATCGGCGCATTGAAAAGGGCATCGGAAGAAGGCCTGAAAAAAGCGCTGAGAGAGGAGCCTGAAGAAGCGCTGAAAGAGGCATTGAAAGAAAAGTCTGAAGAAGTATCTAGAGAATCTTATGGACAGGCTCATACCGAATCGTCGGATTGGCTGTTTGCTTGCGCAGCTAAAAAGTCCGAATGGGAAGCCTTCAAGCAAGAGCGCTTTGATAATCCAACGCTCGAGGATTCTTTCTGGAGAAGAAGAGTATTGACCCAGCCGGCCGCAATCAAAATTGCATTGGATTGGTCAGCGGACAAAGAAGTCATAAATATTTTCGATGCGGGCGATGTGCAGGCGAATGGTTTTCAGATCGCCTCGGACGAATGGTCGGGTAAGACTATTACGGATTCCGGAGCAAGTTATATGGGATTTGCTGTTTCAGCGATCCTTGCAAGCGCGGCGAAGCCAGATTGTCCCTATATTCTGGCTTTTAGCGGCGATGGCTCCTTTACGATGAATCCTCAGATCTTGATCGATGGAGCAGAGCATGGCGCAAGGGGCTGCATTCTTTTATTCGACAATAATCGCATGGCTGCTATTTCTGGTTTGCAGATGGCTCAATATGGAAACGAATTTGCAACTTGGCACGAAAAGCCTATCGATTACCTAGGATGGGCAAAATCCGTGCCCGGAGTAATGGCCATAAGCGGAGGTCATTCACCAGAAGAGCTGAGAAGAGCTTTGGATAAAGCTTTCGATTACAAAGGATTATCTCTCATTCATATTCCAGTCTATTACAGTACGGATCCCCTTGGCTCTATGGGAGTCTATGGGCGATGGAATGTTGGCAATTGGGTCGAAGAGACCCAGAAATTGCGCCACAAGATAGGATTGTAGATAGGATAGGATTGCGAAATGCAAGGCTTAGCTAAAGAAGAGAGCGAAGAATTGAACGAGATTGCCCGTGAGTTGCGATGCACAAGTCTACGAATGATACATAGAAGGCAGGCTGGGCATCCGGGGGGATCACTATCAGCCGCAGAAATCATGACTGTTTTATATTTCAAGGTTATGAGAATCGATCCTGAGAATCCAAACTGGGATGAGAGAGATCGGTTTTTGCTGAGCAAGGGACATGCATCGGCAATGTTCTATGCCACTCTTGCAAAGCGTGGTTTTTTCCCTGAAGAAGAATTACAGAAGTGGGGAGAACTGGATTGTCATCTTCAAGGGCATCCTGATCGCCTCAAGACGACCGGTGTCGATATGAATAGCGGAATTTTGGGGCACGGCGTTCCGATTGGAGTAGGGCTATGCCTTGCAGCAAGACATAAGAGAAAAGACTATCGGGTTTTTACCCTCCTAGGAGATGGTGAATGCCAGGCTGGGCTCGTCTGGGAAGGAGCAAATGCTGCCGCGAAATATGCTCTCACCAATTTAGTCGCCATTATCGACCACAATGGAGTACAGCTGGACGGATTTGTCGAAGAAGTTATGCCAATCGAACCGCTCGCAGAAAAATGGAGATCGTTTGGATGGGATGTCCTCGAGGTGGATGGGCATGATGTCGATCAACTATATCAGGCTTTTCTCCAATGCATTGAAGCCCAGAAGAAACCAACGGTGATCATTGCAAGAACGATAAAAGGCAAAGGCGTGAGCTTTATGGAGAACAAGGCATATTGGCATGGCGTTGCTCCATCGACAGAGGAGCTTGCGCGCGCTCTTCATGAGCTTGGTGAGGAGTTTTGAAATGGCAGCTATTTCTATGCGAGAAGCCTTTGGCAAAGCGCTCTTGCAATATGGAGAAGAAAACCAAAACATTGTAGTGCTCGATGCCGATACAAGTTCTTCTACTCTTACGAAGATATTCGCCCAGCGTTTTCCTGAACGCTTTTACAATATTGGAATTGCCGAACCTTGCATGGTGGATGTGGCGGTAGGTTTGGCTCTTGGAGGGCTGATTCCCTTTGCAAATGCGTTCTCCGCCTTGCTTTCGCTGCGAGCCATCGAAGCGATACGCAGCAATATTTGCTATGCTCGCACCAATGTAAAGCTTGTAGCACATTATGCAGGATTATCTGATTACAAAGATGGTCCTACACATCACTCCATAAGCGATATCGCCATTTTTAGATCTTTGCCTGGAATGACCTTGATAGTGCCTTCGGATGCGACCCAGACAGCAGCCTTTGTGCCACTGATGGCAAAAAAAGATGGACCGATAACAATGCGCATAAGCCGCGGTGCATCGATTCCTGTTCATAAAGAAGGCGAAGCACTGGAAATAGGCAAGGCAATCGCGAGGCGCAAAGGAAGAGATGTGGGTCTAATCGCCTGTGGGAGCATGGTGGGACGCTGCATGGCCGCAGCCGAAATTCTTGCCAAGGAAGGAATTGAGGCTGCTGTTCTCGAGATTCATACCATAAAGCCCATTGATGAGGATTCGATCTATAGAGTTGCGGCTGAGACCGGCGCTATCGTGACTGCCGAAGAGCATAGCATTTTAGGGGGTCTCGGCGGCGCGGTTGCCGAAGTCCTGGCTGAAAAGTGCCCTACGCCGATGGTGAGAATAGGGATATCGGATACCTTCGCTCGTACGGCACTAGATACAGATAGCCTAATGGATGCCTATGGGCTTTCCATTGATCGAATAGCAAGCGTGGCTATTGGAGTTTTGAAGAAGAAGGAAAAGCGATGAGAATTGCCATTCTGAATGAGACAAGCGCAGCAGATCGAAATGTGGATATTTTGAGAGCCCTAGAAGGCCGTGGTCATATACTCATAAATGCTGGCATGAAACAGAATGGAGCAAAGCCTGAGCTGACCTATATTCATACTGGCCTATTGGGAGCGCTCTTTTTGAACCTCGGTGCGGCGGATTTTGTGGTCGGCGGCTGTGGTACAGGGCAGGGTTTTCTCAATTCTGTCATGCAATACCCGGGCGTGTGCTGTGGGCACATCGTTTCGCCATTGGATGCATGGCTGTTTGCTCAGATAAATGGTGGGAACTGCATTTCTCTCATGCTTAACCAGGGCTATGGCTGGGCTTCCGATGTCAATCTAAAAATGATATTTGACCAATTATTCGCTGTCGAATCAGGCATAGGATATCCCCCACACAGGCGAGAATCCCAGCAAAGTTCTCGCATAATACTTAAGAATATTTCGCAGACTACGCATTTCCCCATGCATGAGATTTTGCAGAGACTACCAGAATCGATTGTGCAAGAAGCATTGACCTATCCCGGCATTTTCGATGCGCTTGGATTTGATGACCTGCCGCAATCCAATTTGAAAGAGGAGATAAAAAAATGGAGGCAATGAAATGGAAAGAGGAAAACCAAAAAAAGAGGAATCTCTGAAAAACAATGAGGAAGTGAAACTGCCGCTTAAGACAAAGATGTTCTATGGTATTGGGGACATTGGCAATGCCATTATCAATTCTGCTATTCAGTTTTATCTATTGAAATTCTATACCGATATAGCCTTGATTTTACCCGTTCTTGCAGGTAATGCGCTATTGATAGGAAAAATCTGGGATGCAATAAACGATCCCCTATTTGGATGGTTGACAGATAAGACGGATTCTAAGTTGGGGCGACGACGGGTTTTTATGATTTGGGGAGCTATCCCATTAGGGATCAGCATTATGCTGCTTTGGTTCATACCAAAAGGTTTATCTACAACTACGACATTCATCTGGATTGCTCTTACGTTTATCCTTTTCGATACCTTCTGGACATTGACTAATGTTCCCTATTACGCGCTTACCTCGGAATTGACAGACGATTACGATGAGCGCAGTTCTCTTACCACTACTCGCATGGTAATGGCCGTGCCAGCCTATCTCGTCGGCGTCGCTCTCACTCCACTTTTAGCTGGACTCTTCTCCGATGGGAGAAAAGGTTGGGCTTATGTAGGTATTATCTATGGAGTCATCTGTGCGGCTGTCTTGCTCATCTCGGCTGCTGGAATAAAAGAACGCAAAAAGGTTATGCAAACCAAGGCCAAGACCAATGTCTGGCAGAGTGTGAAGATAGCCTTGTCCAATAAGCCCTTTCAGCGTTTGTGTATAGCATATTTCGTTATCAACCTTGCGTTCGCGATGGTGAAGACTTTGATGGCTTACTATCTCGAATACCAGCTGCTTATGAAAAATGAAATATCGCTGGTAATGGGGCTGATGCTTATCTGCGTCACGTTGTCCTTGCCCTTTTGGAAAAAGCTCAGCGAAAAGCTTGATAAGGGCAAGAGCTATGCATTGGGTACCGGAATTGGCGCGATAGCAATCAGCATATCGTTTTTCTTGAAGCCAGAGCAGGGGAAGCTGGTATACATTCTCTCGGCTCTGGCTGGCATAGGTTTTGGCTCGCAGTGGATTTTCCCATGGTCGATGGTAGCGGATGTGGCAGATTATGACCGAGTTCAATCCGGCGAATTTAGAAGTGGAATGTATTATGGTATTTGGGGATTGGCTACCAAGATATCCGAAGCTCTTGCCATTGCTGGGATTGGCTGGATGCTGACCGGTTTTGGCTATGTGCCGAATGTAGTTCAAAGCTCTAAATCGCTATTGGGGATCCGTTTATTCTTTGGGCCTATTCCGGGGATCATCATTATAGTCACCTTGCCCTTATTGATTTGGTATCCTATCGATCGCAAAAAACATTCGGAGATTCGTGAAAAATTGGCAGCAATGGAATCTCAGTCAGGAGAAAATTTATGAAGAAAATTGGAGTGGCTTTGGTCGGTTGTGGTCGTATCTCGGATCTTCATGTGCTTGGTTATCGGGATCGCTCGGATGCGCAGATTGTCGCTTTGTGCGACGCCAAGGAGGCCAGAGCAAAACAAAAAGCGCGGGAGTGGGGTGTTGCAAAGATATACAAGGATTATCCCGAATTGTTGAAGGATCCAGAGATAGACTTAGTGGAACTTCTTGTCCCTCATCATCTTCATTGTCCAATGACCGTGCAGGCAGCTAAAGCAGGCAAGCATATTTCAGTTCAAAAGCCAATGTGCCTTTCCGCGGCAGAAGCAGATGAAATGATCGCTGCAGCCAAGAAAGCCGGCGTGGTTTTGCGCGTATATGAAAATTTTGTTCACTATGAGCCAGCCGTAAAAGCCAAGGAGATGCTAGATGCGGGCGAAATAGGCAAGCCCGTGATGCTGCGTATGCATATTAATACAGGTTACTCTCCGCAAGGTTGGAAGATTCCTCTGGATGCATGGAGGTGGCGTTTCGATGAAAAGCAGAGTGGCGGAGGAGAATTGGTCTTTGATCACGGCTATCATCTGTTTTCTCTCGCTTATCATTTGATGGGTCAAGCCGAGCGCGTCATGGCTTGGATAGACAAGACACCGGTCGCTCCGGGAGTATTCGTCGATGCTCCAGCCACAATCATGTTTCAGTTCAAGAAAAAGCGCAGTTATGGCGTGTTCGATATTTCTCACACACCAAAGATTCTAATGAATTCGAAGTACTATTCCGATGACGACCGCGTTGAGATCGTAGGAGAGAAAGGAATAATCTTTATCAACCGATATACAACTAAGACTATCGATCTGCCCGAATTGCTTCTCTTTAAGGATGGCAAGACTATACCTATTCCTATAGAAAAGCCAGAATGGGAGGATAGTTTCATTGCTGCAACGCAACACCTTATCGATGTCTTGCAGCATGGAGGGGCTCCGCTTTTGGATGGAAGGGCTGGGAAAGAGGTGCTGCAATTCACCTTGGCAGCCCAGCAATCCGCTCGCGAGGGCCGAGAGGTCAAGCCGGATGATGTCGCTTAGATCTCGCCTTGAACCAAGATGATGCGATGAAACGTATATTCGTTTTGGATGTCAGCGACCTGTCTTTCTCAAGGCGCGTTTCAGCAGCGGCCTTGCAAGGTCTCGTAAACCGAAAAGGATCAACCCTCTATCTCGATTATGGCTTCTATGATGACCCAAGTGCTCGTCGAACGAATGAAGAGTTCATAGATGATAAAAACTGGTTTGGCAAATATAGGACATTCTTAGGCAATCAAGATGAACATAACATCGAGTTTTATCAAAAGGAGCATGGATTTGATATTGAAGAGCTTTCAAGTCTAAGCGAAGCCTTAAGAAAATTCAAAGATGATTATGGTGGCCTTGTAATTTGGGATGAAAGTCTATTGGATACGGTGAACGCAGCCGTAATGCTAGCAGGGCTGGAGAACTTGATTCCAGTAACCATGAATCTCATAGAAGAATTGGCGCTCCAGGATTTGCCTATTCGCCATGATCTTCGGAACAAATGGACAGATAGACTTCAGATCTACACCTGGGCAATGGATAATCTGTTCGAGCAATGTAAGCCTGGAGTTGTCGCTTGTATCGAGCCAGGATGGCAGAGACCAGAATTCTTGGATTACCTAGTAGAGGAGCGCATATTTACTTATAGCCTATCGAGCCGTCATGAGGGGCTGGGGAATAAGCTATTGATGCTTTTAGCATTCGGACCGCCGGCTTTGCGCGAGGTTATCTTTGCCCTCAGACTAGATGCTCCAATTCGAAAATTCGCATTGCATTGGATGGCAAGAAGATCTCAAGAAGTAAAGATTTCCAATACAATTCAGAGAAAAGTCCGCTCGGAAACATATCCCACCATATTTGGTTGGCACACAAAACGCGATGATGAACTCTCGTTCATGTCTCAGCTTTCGGCCAATGGCTTACGGCTTGTGCCTGCTCATCTTGCTGGGAATTTTTCCTTCCATAGCAAGTTAGAGCCGTTGAAAGAAAAACCATTCAAAGCGCGGTCATTTAAGGGAAAATCATTCAAAGCAGAATCGCTTGGATTGGGCTCGATTAGGACAGAATCTTTTAGGACGGACTCACTTGGAGCAAAATCATTTGGAGCGGGCTCGCCTGAGGCTGGCTTAGCTGGAGCGGACTCGCTTGGAGCAGGTTTACCCGGAACCGACCCGCTTAGGGCGAGTAAAACAACCACAAGGCCAAGCCCTTCACTCGATAAGAAAGCAATCTATTTGACCTTTACCCTTTCGGATGGCGATCAGTTGATGATGATGCACACAGGGGAGTTGGGCAATTGGTACAGTTCGGCGCGCGGAAAGATAGCCTTCAACTGGGAGGTTCAGCCTCTATTGAATGAAATCGCCCCCGCGTTGCTAGAGCGATATTTGTGGCAAGCGAGCGAAGAGGATTGTATAATAGCAGGCCCTTCTGGAGCAGGTTATGTGATTCCTCCCTTAGTACCCGATCTGCCAGCATACATAAAGGAAACAGTACGAATCTGCAACGATATTGGGATTAGAGTGGTGACTTCATATATTGCCGATCCATGCCGCAGAGTTCTTAGGCAGCTGCAAAAACAATCGAGTGATCTGCTCGGCTATCTGGCTGGTTATGCAGTGGTCACAAGGACTCTGCGGGTTTGCCGCAGAGATTTTATCTTCTTTTCCAATCAGATTCCGAAAGTCGACGAGATAGCGCTGCCCGCGGAACAGCTCTTGGAAAAAGTCCGTGCAATGATCGCGGCTATTAGCGAACGACCTGCTTTCATTGCCGTTCACCTATTCGCATATCGCACTACTATCGCCGATGTCGCGGAATTCGCCGAAAAAATCGCAGATCCGAATGTCCATATTGTACGGGCAGACGATTTTTTGACATTGCTTGCCATGAATGAAAACTTGAGATAGGGAGGGAAATTATGGAAGACAAGCTCAGCGCAAAAACAAAGATATTCTATGGAATCGCGGATTTAGGAATATCGCTGCTGACCGCTACCATTCAGTTTTTTCTTCTGTTTTACTATACGGATATAGCCATGATCGATCCCGCAATCGCAGGGACAGCCTTACTGGTCGGCAAATTGACCTGGGACGCGATAAACGATCCGCTGTTTGGCTATTTTTCTGATAGGACTCGCAGCCGTTGGGGCCGCCGTAAGCCATACATGCTATTTGGCGCCATCCCCTTCGGATTGACAGTATGGCTTCTGTTTTCTCTGCCTCCGAATCTACAAGGAACTAAAGCATTTCTGGCAGTGTTGGCTTCATTCTTGTTGGTCGACACTACACAGACTCTGGTTTCTGTCCCCTATTATGCGCTTTCTGCTGAATTGACGTATGATTATGATGAACGCACTTCTTTGATTTCTATACGAATGATCTTTACAGTTGTTGGTTACATCATTGGAGGAGCGGCTACCACGCTGATAGCAGGAATGCTAATGGATATGGGATGGACAAAAACCGCTGCCTATAGTGGTACTGGGGCCATTTTTGGAGTTATCGCAACAATTACAGTTCTGATAACTGCCTTCGGTGTCAAAGAAAAACCTAATCCTGAGCTTGTGCCTGCGAAAATGCCATTCTGGCCACAGATAAAACATGTTTTCAAGAACAAACCCTTTGTTATCTATATGATCGCAAGCACCATAGTAAGCATCAGTTTTACGCTCCTCACCAGTCTCTTGCCATATTTCCTGACCTATCAACTGCAGATGCCGGATCAAATCTCACTTGTAATGCTGGTGATGCTTGGGACAATCGGAATCTTTTTGATTCCGTGGCGATATATCTCAACCAAACTTAATAAAGGCCCTTCGTATGCGCTTGGCCTTGGCATTGCGAGCCTTGCAATAATTGCGGCCTATATGCTCCCCAAAGGGCCAAGTCCGCTCATATATGTGATCGCTTTTGTAGCTGGCCTTGGCTTTTCAGCGCAATATGTTTTCCCATGGAGCATGATTCCAGATGTGGTAGAAGTGGACTTTGCACAGACAGGAGAAAGGCATGAAGGAATATATTTTGGAGTAAACGCTTTTCTCAGCAAGCTCACAGGAGCAATTGGAATAGCAGCGAGTGGATGGGCGCTTAAGCTATATGGATATGTGCCAGAAGCAGAACAAACTGCCCACGCTCTATTTGGTATACGATTTTTCTTTGCCATAGTGCCAGTTATAGCATTTGCAATCTCGATGCCTTTGCTGATCTGGTATCCTTTGACGCGCGAAAAACATGCACAGTTGACGAGAAAAAATGGCGCTTGAGCCGCTGGTTGCGGCTGTTGTTTTGTTTTGAGTCTTTCCCTTTAGCTTTTCACTTTGTTTCTGTGCAATAGCCCTTCTAGTTCAGACACCGGAAAGGTAAAGATTATCCCTGTGCCAGGTTCGTGAAGATTTCCTTCTTCGATGATAGCATCATAGATTGGCTTGTATTTATCTATATCGCTTAGAATTATAATTACTTCTTTAGAAGCTTCGATGTGAAGGTTGAAGAATCTTAGAGCTTCGGATTGGCCAGTGCCTCTACCATAGAGAATCGTGGCTCCATCGGCTCCTGCTTTTTTGGCTTTTTCTACTACGGCATCGGCTTTTCCTCTTTCGACAATTGCAACAATGCATTTGACTTCCATGATTTTTTCCTTCTTTGTTTGCCTGTTCAAATTCTCGTCAAAAGTCCGAGAACCATCACGGATATGACCGCTCCAATCGAAGTGAGCCCAATGATACCAAAACCGGATGTCAGCGGGTCTACATTTTCGAGCGATTTGGCCAAACCTACAGCAATTGCCATATTCAATGGAATATTGACTGGCCCTGTCGTAGCGCTCGCAGAATCCATGGCAATCGATACAAACTCTTTTGGTACAAAAGGAATCAGCAAAATGATAACAAAGATAAGAGGAATGACGATTTTTATAAACGGGATATTGTTTATTATTTTCCACACTCCAATTCCCATTCCAAGCCCAAAACCAATAGCAACCGCATGAATTAGCACTTTGTTCGGTATGGCTCCCACAGACACTTCTTCAACTTCGAGGGCTAGTGTTTTGAGCGCGGGCTCGACAAGGGTTCCTAGATAACCGATAACAAGCGATATAGCTACTATTAGCAATTTGTTATCCAATATAGCAATATTCCCACCAACAGAATCTCCCAAGGGCAGAATGCTCATAAAAACGCCCTTCAAAAAGAAGTGCAGTCCTGCGATACTCAATATAATTCCAATAATAAATTCCTTGAGATTTTTGATAGGTTTCTTAAGGACGACGATTTGAAGTATCACTAATATCAAGGCTAAGGGAAGAACTGTTTTTGCCGTTCCCCAGATATCCCTAAGAATCTCCATCATTCTCATAATGGCGTAGACCTCCCAAAATTTTTATTGAGCATAATTATAATTAAAATGAGATGCAATGCTTGCCTAACTTTATAAGCTGAACCGTAGCTAGCAATCAAAACGCAGTCTATTAAAAATATCGATGGCTAATTTCCTTTAGCAACAATTTGAGATGCACAGGCTTCGACCGCAGCACTGCACCATGCGCTTCGCTGCGGTCGATTTGCCTTTACTCAAGGCATCTTTGGCTAAGTTCGCCTTACATTATCCGAACAGTCCGCCTTTTGCAACGCTGCTCAGTTTGTTCACTGCATACAGGGTAATCACGCCCACGACTATAAGGATGAACCCAAGCGCCGCGGCATCTCCATGAGTACCTCCCTGATAAAAGGTGAATATACCCATGGTCATAGTCTCCCACCCTGGTATCGACAAAAGGATCGTGGCCGCGTTCTCCTGTATTGATGTCATGAAAGAGAACATCGCTCCTGCCAATACCCCTTTCCAAATCAGGGGAAGAGTGATGTCCTTGAATGTCTTAAGGCCTCCTGCTCCAACAGACTCGGCCGCCTCCTCCATAGAATGGTGCACTACAAGTAGAGAGCTATAGGACGATCGCACAGTATAAGGCAATCGCCGCACGGCTAGCACTATGGGGAGTATGATCCAGCTGTTCACCAGCGGCGTTGTAAAGAGTATCGGAGTATTGAAGGCCCTGATATAGGCAATACCTAGTGCTGTGCCAGGCAGAGCCAGCACCAGCATTGTCAAGATATCCAGCGCCCCGCGAGTGCGCATCTGAGTTCTCGCCATGATCCATGATATCGGCACGCCGATCAGAATGCACATTATGACGGCTAGTATGCAGAATCGGAACGTGTTGATTATATAGCCAGGAGCGTATAGCAAGACCTTCTCGTAATGGACTGTAGTCCATGATGTGGGCAAAGGCGACATGGACCAGCTTCGTGCGAATGAGGCGAGCGTAACTCCCAGATACGGTATGAAGCAAATAAGCAGGAGCAAAACCAGAAACACTACAGTCAGTATAGCCCATTTACCCTTGAGCGTTTTTCTCTCCACAGCTCTGTACGAGAGAGTACTGTAGTCTTTCATCGATATGTACTTCTTGGCTATCAGTAGAAATACGATCGAAAGAACCACCATAACAGCGCCCACTGTTATCCCCATCTTGAATAGGTGCCTATCGGTGAACTGCTGGATATCCATGTAGGCCAACGGAGCAATGAAGTTGTTCAACCCTACTACCATTGGAGCCGCAAAGTCTGCAAAAGCCCCGATAAACACCAGAAGAGCACCAGTAATAAAGCCAGGAACGGTCAATGGAATAGTCACATCAAATAGACGCTTGAATCCTATGGATCCGACGCTCTCTGCAGCTTCCTCCAGCGAGGCATCTATTTTGCTGAGCGAGTCGAGGACATTCAGGGTGATGAAAGGGAACAAGTGACATGTTTCCACCAGTAGAAGACCATGCCAGCCATATACAAAATTGAACGGCAAGTGATCATATAGCCAGTTGGACATGAATGGCCATGATCTCTCTAAACTCCCCGCCAGCTGGTAGAAGAGCTCGTTCACAGTGCCTCCTCTGCCGAGTATAAAGATGAAGCCCAACACACCTACTAGAGGAGGCATTACTATGGGAACTGTAGTAAGGAAACTGAAGGCTTTCCTTCCAGGGAAGTCGTACCTAACAAGCAGGTAAGCCACGGTAAAGCCGATGATCGATGTGGTGATAACCGTGGCTAGCCCAAGCAACAGCGAATTCGCCATGGCTTTCATATATAACTTGTCTCTGAACACATCCAGGAAATACTTGACCGAAAATGCCTGCCGAGGCAGGCGAAGGATCTCCTGAATCAGAGCTCGAGCTTCATTAGCTTCCTCTAAGGCAGCCACCGGATCGTGCTGAAGTTCAACCATCACAGCCGCTTCTTGCGCCACACGGTCCTTGGCATTCTGCCATTTGGCTATCAACTTGTCCTGAGAGAAGGTGGCTTTACTGAGCGCGTCCATCATACGGTCAATCGTGCCTACAGACCGATCTAACTGGATCGCTATATCATGTGCTACCGCTTGAGCGCTTTCCATCTCGCCGTCGCGCACCTTCTCCTCAAGCAGATCGGTAGTTAGAACGACTTCGTTGAGTGTTGAAAGCGGTATGTCTGCTGTAGAGAACGAGTCTACGAATAGTTTCAAGAGCGGGAATATAACGAATACTATCAAGAATAGATATATTGGCCATACCCATGGATTGGAGGCCTTGAGCCATCTTTTAAAACCTTTCATGGTCTTCCCTGAATACATTGAATAACCACCTGCCTTTTAATAGTCAGTGTCAGCGTGTCAGTCTGGTATGACAAGCGCCGCAGACTTTGGGAAACAGAAATATACATCACTGCCCCAACCCAGCACCTCATGTTGTAGAGGATTTTTGATGTCGGCTTTCAGTATAACCCCAGCTGGAAGCTCCATCTCGTAGCGCAGCGTATTCCCCATGTAGCTGGCAAAACCGATTTTGCCGTGTATTATGTTGTCTTGAGAAGAAGGCGGCATGGTGTGGACCTCCACGTTCTCAGGCCGAAATGCTACAGTGCACTTGTCGCCGGGCTTCATGGCAAAGTAGCTGAAGCCTCTTATTGGGCCCAGTTCCGTGACGACTATAATGTCCTCGCTCACAGACTCCACCGTGCCAGACACAAGGTTGTTTGCGCCTATGAAATCTGCCACAAAGCGCGTTGCTGGCTTTTCGTAAAGGTCATGAGGCGAGCCGATCTGGATCAACTTGCCTTCGCACATTACGCCGATGCGGTCAGATAGTGTAAGCGCTTCTTCCTGGTCGTGAGTAACATAAACCGTAGTTATCCTCAATGACTGTTGAATTTTGCGGATCTCTGCACGCACCGATCCTCGGATTTTGGCATCCAGGTTGGAAAGTGGTTCGTCCAGGAGCAGTACATCCGGATTGATCGCAAGAGCCCTTGCGAGCGCTACACGCTGCTGCTGACCTCCTGACAACTGCCCCGGATAGCGCTTTTCGTACCCGACAAGTCCCACCTTAGTGAGGGCTTCATTGACTATTCTAGGCCATTCAGACTTGGGTATCTTTTTGAATTGCAGCCCATATGCAATATTCTTGTATACTGTCATATGGGGCCACAGAGCGTAGTTTTGGAACACCATTCCGATATTCCGCTTGGATGTGGGAATTTCCTGGACTTCACGGTCGCCGAACATGATCTTGCCCTCGTCTGGGACATAGAACCCTGCGATAAGCCGTAGGGTAGTTGTCTTGCCACAGCCCGAAGGTCCGAGCAAAGTGAAAAGCTCGCCATCTCTTATATGCAGATCCACTCGGCTCAGCGCTTCAACGCTTCTGAACCTTTTCGTAACTCCAGTAAGCCTAATATCCATGCATTCCACCTCAAGTTAAGCGACTGCTAAAGTCAAACGACTACTAAAGAGAACCCACGGACGAGGCAAACCCGCCCGTGGGCTTTCAGAAATCTATACTATCAAACAGACAAAGCATCAAGACTAGTACTTCGCTTTCAGGGCATCCAGTTTTGCAAAGATGTTATCTCTAAAATACTTGTTGACTTCACTTTCTCTGCTCTGCGACAGCGAGTTATCATAAGTGTTCTCAACGGTGCCCTCAAAATAGCTCCTACGACCTCCGTAGAAAGTTACTGCAAGCTCAGCTGTAGATCCGGGAGGGCCTTCCACCCTCAATTCGGGTACGATTGGGAACAGGCCACGATCGATGAACAACCTCTGACCCTCATCTGTGAGCAAAAACTCGATGAAAGCCTTGGCAGCATTGGGGTTCTTGCAGTTTTTAATTATGCCGATGGGCTCGGGCGTAACGTATGCTCCCTGCGGTGCGATGAACCGAATGTCGCCTCCATTCAAGAAATTCTCAAACGCCATGTAACTTGGGACTGCAAACCCCAGCGCGTACTCTCCTTTGGCCACAACTGCCGGAACATCACCAGACTTTGCGACGAACTGGCCAGTATAGGCGCCCAGCTTGGAAAGCCACTCCCAGCCTTTGTCCCAGCCGTATTTTTGCAGTATGACCTCATAGGTAGCATGGCTCGAACTAGAGTTATCAGGCGTGCACTGAGCGATCTGCCCCTTGAACTTGGGATTGCTGAGCATGTCTTCCCATGTTTTTGGTGGAGTGGTTCGGAGTCGCCTTGTGACCAATCCCTCGTTGTACACGATGCCATAAGGCTCAAGCATTGTACCGGTCCAGAAACCTTTGGGATCCTTAAGCGGCATTGGCTTGGGAGTGCCTATAGTCGCTGGTATTCGGTCGAGCAAGGCCTTCTGGACGTCAAGCTTAATCAGGAATCCGTCAGCCGCCATCATATCATAGAGCACCGTTTCTCCGCCCCAGATCAAGTCAGCCTGCGGGTTGGAACCCCACTCGCGGATCAGGCCTGCCGCCAACTGAGTGCCTTTGGCAGTGTAGCTGGTCTTTACATCGATACCATAATTGGCCTTAGCCCAAACCTTGAAGGCATCGAGCGCAGCTACGCTTACAAAACTGGCAACAGGGGTGATCAGGTTCAGCTCAGCCTCGATCTTCGCAGGAGCGGCTGAAAGCGAGGTCGACGCCATCATCAAGACCGCTAGAGCCATCAACAGAAACCTTTTCATCATAATACCTCCTCACAGTATTATTCCCGTTAGGAAACAGTTCCCAAGTTACATAAAAAATGCAATATAGCGTCGTTTTCCTGTAGGCAAAACACATCTAGCTTTGGAAATGTAATCCTATGCAGATGCTCATCCTCATACTGCAAACAAAAGCTTAAAATTAAAGCGCCGAGGCTTCATGATTTGCAACCTAATCGACCACTACTACCTTGAATTCCGGCAACATTAGTACTATTTGAGCATACAACCATAAAATTTTGCTGTCAAGAAAATATTTTTGGCAATTTTGCTTAGCCTAACGAAAGAGAGCCGCCGCTGTACTGTAAAGTCGACGTTTTGAAGACAGAGTCTTGTTCTAAATAATCATCCATTTTTAGGGCCAAGTTGAGCCCCTTGATTCAGAACGAAATTGTTTGACTAATAAGGTGGCATTTATGCTGCCAATTCCTGCTTCTGGAACAATTGGTACAGCTCGACTATAGAGTCTATTTAGATTTCCATAATCGCGACAAATAAGTTTTCAGCAAACCGCTTTTCCTGGGTAACAATCAAGGAATTGGATCAACTTTTAATCTCGATGCTATTCAGCATCTATTTATTCTATAATAATTTAATTTGTGGAGGTGGAGGGAATTGAACCCTCGACCTTATGAATGCCATTCATACGCTCTAGCCAACTGAGCTACACCCCCAAAAAGCCTTCGCATACTAGCCCAAATAGAGGAAAAGTGTCAAGGCGCACAACGGAAATCCTGTCCATCATCTCTTATAGAATCTTGTTCATCATGTCAAAGCTTCGGGAAATCAATCTTGCTATTCGTCCGGCAGCCATGCATACTCTATTTATGGGAAGTTCCATACGCGCCATTGCGGCATGCCCAATCGGGCTGGAAAAGGTACTCGCACATGATCTTGCACATCTTGGCTACCACGATGTGGGTAGGAGCGCAGGCAGAGTTTTTTTTAATGTAAGAGAACAATCGCTCACGGAAGATCTTGCAAGAGCAAATATTGGCTTACGCACCGCGGATCGCGTATTGCTAGTAGCAGGAGAATTCAAAGCCTTTGATTTCGATGGATTCTATCAAGGCGTTTTTTCGATTCCTTGGGAATGCTTTTGCACAAAAGAAACAAAAGTAGTCATCGAACGAGTGAGATTGCAGTATTGTGTACTCCATTCGCAGGCGACTCTGCAGTCTATGGCGCAGAAATCCATCTATGCCTCGCTGATGGAGCGATTTCATATACGCACAATGCCCGAGACCGGCAATACGCTCGAAGTGCGCATATATGGCGACAATAATTGGTGGCAGATTGTAGTAGATACCTCGGGAGAGGCTCTTTCCAAGCGTGGTTATCGTCGTCTTACTCATATGGCTCCCCTCAAAGAGACCATCGCGGCTTCTATGCTTTTTCTTGCTGGATGGAGCAGGGCTCGTCCTTTGATTGATCCTTTCTGTGGCTCAGGTACCATTGCTATTGAAGCCGCCTTATATGCCTGTAATGTAGCGCCTGGCCTAAGGCGTCGCTTCGCATTCGAGTCTTTCCCCAGCATAGATAGCAATAAGATTGAAGATGTGCGCATCGCCTTTCGAGGTCAAGCGCGGAAGGATATTCGCGCCGATATAAGGGCTTCAGATATCGATAAAGATGCACTCGCCTTGGCGCGTAAGAATGCATCCATAGCCGGCATAAGTGAGTTCGTAAACTTTGCCCAGGTGGATGCACGCAATATCGTGCCTCTGGGCTCGAGGGGAGTATTGCTCGCCAATCCTCCCTATGGGCAACGAATGGGTAGCGCAGATAAGGCTCTCTCCTTATATAAAGAGCTTGGGCCTATTTTGGAGCGCTTTCTAGAAGCTGGATGGGATTGCGGTTTCTTATCGTCTATTTCTTCATTTGGAGATGCGGTAGGAATCACGCCTGTTTCTGTGCGTGAGATTGTGTCAGGTCAAGAAAAAATCTACTTTAACTGGTTCTCTGGTACAGAAGGGCTCAAGGCCCAGTCTTGATCAGGCTTCTGCAATCAATAATGTTCGTGGATCTAGCATAAGCGGCATATCGCCCTGCTCCAGGCGGTCATGATTCTTGACTACTCGCAGATGAATATAGTCTTTTTTGGGCTCGAGCAGAACGATCACCGAAATATATGGTTCGATATCGCGCAATACAATCGGAATGCCCTTAGAATCTAGCACAGGATCTGTCTCTGCAAGTGTGCAGGTGTACCATCCTTCAAGTTGCATTTCAGAGAGAAATGCTTTTACTTTTTCGAATCGCTCGGAAGTAGCCCGCGTGAATTCGAATCCATCGATAATTAGAGTCTTTGCGTTGAAGCTGCCATCCGAGATGAGGGCTTTTATCGTTCGCATTATCTGATCAACCGAAATGCTTTCTTGCATGAAGTTCATTATCATTCGGTTGCGTATTACTTGTTCTTTGATCTCGTCTATATTCTCGAGATTTTTGCGTCTGGCAATTTCATTGAAAATATTTTCATACCAAGAAATTATATAGCTTGTGTGGGCATTGAAGGAGACATGGATGACTTTTTCGCCCTGCATGAGCTTGTCCAGGGCTATCTGAACGAGCACGGAGGTTTTTCCAATACCTTTTTTACTTGCAAGTATACCGATATTGCCCGCGTGCAAACCGCCATCTATGGATTTTTCAAAAATTCGCACGGGGCTTTTTTGAATGAATTCTTCTTTTAGCATGTGCGCTCCTTTGCTCTATGATAACAAACATTATAACCCACTTTTAAGGAATATAGCGATTTTACTTCTGTTCTTTTTTGCGCTTTTCTAGGTAATCCTTGCGCAATTGTTCTGCAAGAGCAGCAGGAACGCGAGCATACTTCTCGAATTCCATGGAAAATTCGGCTTTGCCTTGAGTTAGAGAGCGAAGCACCGTGGAATAGCCAAACATTTCAGAGAGCGGAACTTCTGCTTCGATACGAGAGAAGGTATTGTCTTCGGTATTGGCCATAATGATTCCACGCCGCTGATTGAGCGAAGCGAAGACATTTCCCTGGAATTCATTTGGCGTTTCGACGACGACCTTCATTATGGGCTCTAAAATTGCGGGTTTTGCTTTCTCGTATGCTTCACGAAATGCACCTATTGCCGCGAATTGGAAGGCAATATCGGAAGAATCGACGGGATGACTTTGCCCATCGTTGATCACACAGCGCACACCAGTCACGGGAAAGCCGATTAACGTGCCCTTTTCCATAGCAGCGCGGAAACCTTTGTCACAAGAAGGGATGAATTCATTCGGAATAGCACCTCCCTTTATTAAATCGACAAATTCGTAGCTGCCTTCTTTGAAAGGCTCGATATACCCCGCAATACGGCCATATTGGCCCGAGCCGCCAGTCTGTTTCTTATGGGTATAGTTGAAATCAGCGCGCTGGGTAATTGTCTCGCGATAGGCTACCTGTGGCATGCCAGGGATCACTTCGCATTTGTATTCGCGCTTCATTCGTTCTATGTACACTTCCAAATGTAGTTCTCCCATGCCTTGGACAATTGTCTGATTCGATTCAGGGTCGACATAGGTTCGGAAGGTTGGGTCTTCCTTTGTGAATCTATTGAGAGCTTTGCTCATCTGGTCTGAACTCTTGTTATCTTTGGGCGTTATGGCGAGCGATATGACCGGCTCGGGTACATACATGCTGGTCATTGTATAGTTTAGATCGGGATGACAAAAAGTGTCGCCAGAAGCACATTCGATGCCAAAAAGCGCCACGATATCGCCACAATTGCCTTCCTGGATGTCTTCCATCGAGGAAGAATGCATTCTCACAAGCCTTCCAACGCGAAATCGCTTGCGAGCGCGTGAATTGTAAAGCTCATCGCCCTTGCGGATCATGCCTTGATATATGCGCACATAGGTCAGCTGGCCATATTGGCCTTCTTCGAGCTTAAAGGCAAGAGCGACGGTTTTTGCTTGGTCATTCGCCTGGAGCATGACCTCTGCTTCCTCATTGGATAGATCGAGGGCTATATTTTGTCGTTCCGAAGGATCAGGCAAAAAATTTATTACCCCGTCCAACAAGGGTTGTACGCCTTTATTTCTATATGCCGAACCAACAAAAACAGGCACGAGCTTTTCTTCAATTGTTCCTTTCCTGATAGCCTTGATAAGTAGCTCTTTTGTCGGATTGCCCTCTAGGTATGCTTCAGCTAACTCATCTGAGAACATCGAGGCAGCCTCCAGAAGCTCTTCACGATATCTCTCGGCATCGTCTCGGAGGTGTATTGGGATTTCTGCATAGCGCAATTCTTCGCCATTAGGACCATCAAAATATATTGCCCTCATTTCGATCAAATCTATAACGCCTTCAAATTTATCTTCTAGGCCGATAGGAATCGTTATAAAGGCGGGATTTAGGCCTAGTTTTTCTGCAAGCTGGACCTTGACTTTTGAAGGATTTGCGCCCATGCGATCGCATTTATTGATAAATGCTAGACGGGGAACATGGTAGCGTTTAAGTTGTCGATCTACAGTGATAGATTGAGACTGGACGCCAGCTACAGAACAGAGCACAAGGATGGCCCCATCCAATACACGTAGAGATCTTTCCACCTCGATGGTGAAGTCTACATGTCCTGGGGTATCGATGAGGTTTATACTATGGTCCTTCCATTGTACATTGGTTGCTCCAGACTGAATTGTGATACCCCGTTCGCGTTCCAATTCCATTGAATCCATCGCGGCGCCTGCGCCATCTTTACCCTTAATTTCGTGTATCGCGTGTATCTTTTGGCAATAAAATAGAATACGCTCTGATAAAGTTGTCTTTCCCGAATCTATATGCGCCGATATGCCAATATTTCTCATTTTATGGACATCGAATGCCATATTTTTCTATACCTCTTAGCCTACAATATTAAGATTACACCAGCCAAAGGGAGTGTCAAATTAGTGGCAGCAAGACTGATTTGCTGAAAATAATGCAAAGTATAACAAATACTGGAAAAGAAGCTACCTTTTCGCAATTATAGAAAAGATGATGAAAAAGAACAAGTGACAGGTTAATAGGTTGCATAAATCTGTTATACACCAATCTATAGGTATTCAATTTCCCAAGTGATTTCATGACCATCTTTCAAGGTTGCGGCTACTCCACAGTATTTAGTCTGTGAAAGTTCGATCGCCTTGAGTACATTTTCTGGATTAAGCTTATCGCTCTTTTTAAACTGATAGATAAGCTTAAAGCTTGTAAACTTCTTGGGGTGCTCTTCGGCTACATTGCCGCTTGCTTTGATATTGAACCAGGTTATTGGTTCTCTCATCTTTCTCAGAATCGATATGACATCCATTCCGCTGCACCCTCCAAGGGCAGCAAGAATAAGCCCCTTAGGACGCGGACCACGATCTTTTCCGCCACTAATATCATCTGCATCAAGAACCAAGCGATGCCCATCTAACATGCTCTCAAAGGCCATATCTTCGAGCCAACTCATCTGGATTTCTTTGGTCATGATTCCTCCATCTGTACGGATTGTCTTGATAGATATTATCAAAAAATCGAAGAAATGATAATTTCTTTTAGCTTGTTCTTTTCTTATTTTGAAAGGAAGAAAATTAAACCGACTTTATTATCTGCAATCAGTTGGCCATAATGTTGAAGAGAAGATTGTCAGCGTATAGACCAGGAGCAGCATTGGAGGGAACATTTCCCAATGCTATACTTACAGGCAACACTCTGCCTTCGAATGGCGTTGTTCCACAGCAGTTTAGCTTGAAGCTGTCGCCTTGGCGCACTGCTGGGATGCCGCCTAGAATAAGATCGTAGTTGACAGTGCCCTCAGAATCCTGATTCTTCAATGCACAGCCATTCATGGACTGTACTACTATTGAGTAACCTGAGGATAGATTGGAAATGACATGTGCAGCGCCAAGCGGGACTACAGAATTAGATTTGAGCTCAAAACCTTTTCCTCGCACATCTGGCGAATCACCTAGATAAGCAACGAGTTGTGCGATACCGCTCGAACTAAAGTCTAGAGTGAGATTGAGGATCGAAGGAACATAGACCATAATCTGTATAGAAACGCTTGTCTTGCCGGATGTCTGTGCATTCACGAACGGAATGCCCACCAATAGTATTGTAGCGGCGATAACCAGCATCGTATTTCTTACAGAAATACATTTAATTCCTCTCCTCATAATTTTATTGTAGAGAAAGAAGAAGAATTAAGTTTGAGGAACTGCTGAAATATCTATCGCTTTATGGATAAATCATCATTGCTATTGGAGATATTTAATCGAATAAACTCCATTATCTCCAAGCGGACAGAAATCACGGCTCAAATCTCTTTTATCTCCAAAGAGTCAAATTGTTTGCAATAAAGGGAGACAAAAGGCCACAAGGCCTCTAACATTATAGGCCTTTGATGTTGACATGAGCCTTGCTATTCTATGGAGACTAGTTCGATTTCGAAAACTAAAAAGGAGTTGGGCGGTATGACATCACCAATGCTCTGTGAGCCATAGGCAAGCTCTGGGGGTATTATTATCATTCGTTTTTCTCCTTTTTTCATAGTGCTTACTACAAGATCCCAGCCATCTATGACTTCTCCTTGCCCTATGGTAAATGTAAAAGGACTGCCCGAAAGTGCCGATTGATCAAAGACAGTGCCATCTAGGAGCATGCCTTTATAGATCACCGAGACCTTGCTGCCTGGTGTAGGCATAGATCCGAAGCCCTTGTGTATGATTTTTTGAAAGATGCCATTGTCGTCTGTATTGAGGTCTGGCCATTTCTGAGCGATGAGTTCTAGGTCGGAATCACGCTTTTGCTTGTTGAGAGCGTTTAGAGTGGCGTAGGCTGCGCTAAGGCGCTGATCCCATGCTTGCTGCGAACTGTCGAAGGATTTAGCCTTGGCGCCTACTCTTTGGATTGTAATTGATTCGATGCGATCCCCTTGCTGAATCTGCCTTACAACATCCATACCTTCTATGACTTTGCCAAAGACCGAATGCTTACCATCGAGCCATGGAGCCGCCTCAATAGTGATGAAGAACTGGCTGCCATTTGTATTGGGGCCCGCATTAGCCATGGAAACAACTCCTGGTCCATCATGTTTTAGTTCTGGTACGATTTCATCAGGGAATCGGTACCCAGGGCCTCCTGTTCCGTCTCCAATAGGATCGCCTCCCTGTACAACGAAATTAGCAACGACTCTATGAAAAGTCAGGCCATCGTAGAAATGTTTGCCTTTGGTTGCATCAAGGGATCCTTCTGCAAGCCCGACAAAGTTGCCAACCGTCATGGGTGCTTTCTCGAATTCGAGGTTTATGACTATCGTACCTTTGTTAGTTTTCATAATAGCATACATACCATCTGGGCGAGATGTCTGTGCGCTGCAGGATTGGATAGGAACTGCTAAAATCATTAAAACGAAAACGAATGGTATAGAGCGCTGCCTCATCTGAAGGACTCCTAATTGGTTTTGGGTTTCGCGTATATTCGCATCGATGTACAATCTTACCTATGATATTATGCGGTATAAATGCAGAGGTCGGCAAGGAGGAAAAGCTGATGTCGGAATATCGCCGTCCAACATGGGATGAATATTTCATGGAGGTCGCTAATGCTATTGCAAAACGAGCTACCTGCGATCGTGGCCGCTCGGGCTGCGTTATTGCAAAGAATAACCAGATTTTAGCTACAGGATATGTGGGGGCTCCTTCAGGTCTGCCACATTGCGATGACATTGGTCATCAGATGAGAAAGATGCTGCACGAGGATGGCAGTATAACTGAACATTGCGTTCGGACCGTACATGCAGAGCAAAATGCTATCTGTCAAGCGGCAAAAAAGGGTGTAGCCATCGAGGGAGGGACACTCTATTGCCGTATGACTCCATGTCGGACCTGTGCGATGCTCATCATAAACTGTGGCATTGTTCGGGTTGTGGCCGAATATCGCTATCATGATGCAGAGGAAAGCGAGGCAATGTTCAAAATGGCCAGAGTAGATCTCGAATATGTTCATGAGGAAATTCTCCAATACTCGAGACAATGAATAGATCTTGCCTTAAGAGCCTTATTATCTTAAATATCCATAAAAGCCCGTTGTAAAAAAGCCAAGTTCCCGCTAGCATAGCAGGTTGTGGGATTAACGATCGTATTTCTTGGTGAGATCGTCGGAAAAACCGGCGTATTCACAGTAAAAAGCACAATGCCCGAAATTCGGCAGCGCTTCGAGCCCGATTTTATTTTTGCAAATGCAAACTCTGCAACGGGAGGGGCGGGCCTAGGCATTCAACACGCAGTTTATCTTCGCAAATTAGGGATCGATTGTATTACGATGGGTGAAGCAGCCTATTATAAGCCAGATATGACTGAATTCTTTCCTAAAGCGGGCTGGGTTCTGAGGCCGGCCAATCTTCCCGAGGGAGATCCCGGGCGCAGTTGGAGAGTCTTCGAGAAGAATGGCAAAAAAGTTGCGGTAGTAATGCTTCTAGGGCAGTCGGGATTTGCGAGGATCCATGCGGATAATCCCTTTTTGGCTATAGATCGGCTAAGCAATTTCTTACACAGGGAAACCGCCTATATCATAGTCAATTTTCACGCTGCGACAACCGCCGAGAAGCTCTCTATGGCCCGGTACACGAATGGCAAAGTTTCAGCCATACTTGGTTCAGGGGGCAAGGTGCTCACAGCCGATGCTCGAATTCTCAGCCAAAAGACAGCGGCTATCACCGATCTGGGCAGAACGGGCAGCATGCTGTCGGTAGGTGGGTTTGATCCAGAGGCCAAGGTCAAAGAATTCTTGACTGGCATACCAACATGGTGCAGAGAGGCTAGCGCTCAGCCAGAAGCACAAGGCACCTGTATCCACTTCGATGATGATGGCAGTGCGATTTCGATTGAACCATTCCGCATTTGCGGCAAGGAGGTCGTAGATGAGGGAGAAAGCGACAGTAAAAAAAATCAAGGGTGATATGGCAACCGTTTCGATTGAGATGCAAGAAGGTTGCAGTTTGTGTGTCAACAATAGCAGGTGCAAAATACGTAAAAGCGATCTTGCCGTGTATAACAAAGGCCATATCGATATAGATGAAGGAGATCGTGTAGTAATCGAGATGCCCACAAGTGAACAAGCAAAGAGCGCTTTTTGGGTCTTAGGTTTTCCTCTTATAATGCTTTTTGTGGGTTATGGCTTTGGAGCTCTCGCCTTTGGGGGATCGGGCGAAGGACCTGCAGTGGCGAGTGCTGGTGCAGGTTTTGTTCTTGCTCTTGGCATAGGAACGCTTATTCAGCGTCGCCATAAGCTAGAATCTTTTCCTTATATTTTAGGAAAGGAAGGCGAGGTTTTTTAAGAGAAGCGATAGTTAGGCGATAAACCAGTCCGATTGGCAAATCTGCTTTTTGGTTTTCCACTGTCGAGTGTGGACGAACAAATGCAGATTAAGAAGTGCGCATTAAGAAGTGCAGATTAAGAAGTCCGCACGAAATATTTACAAAGCTAACTCTGCTCCATTGCTTTTGCATATTGACAAAGAGAGACAAAATCTTCTATGGTTCTGTCTTAAAGGAAAACCTATGATTCAGACACAAGATCTTTCATGTTTCATGCAAAGCGGCCAGAGGAGGCCGCTGATCAGGCGCTAGTAGCGCATCCTTCCCACCATACCCCGCATCACGGGGCGTCCTTTACTCCTATAGGGGCTTTTCCCAAAGATATTGGCGATTCTCATACAAAGAAAATCGAGCTGGCGATCCGCATCGATAGGGTGTCAAAGTCTTTTGGCAACCATAGCGTGCTAAATGAGATATCGCTAGATGTGCCCAAGGGGAACATCCATGGCATTATGGGCAAGAGCGGAGCAGGCAAGACTACCTTGATACGTATTGCGGGTCTTTTGGAGAAGCCAGACGAAGGCTCGATCTGGTACGAAGGCATCTCAATGCCCGTGCATGAATTGTATGGGCGAGCAATGCTTGAAGCCCGTAGGCAGGTTGGCTTTGTGTTTCAAAGTTTTAATCTATTTTCTTCGCGGACCGCTGCTGGCAATATTGCCTTTCCACTCGAAGCTGCAGGTTGGCCTCGAGAAAAAATTCGTGTGCGCGTAGAAGAGCTTCTTGAGCTTGTTGAGCTTTCGGACAAGGCAGATAGGCCTGCATGCCGTCTTTCCGGCGGCGAAAAGCAGAGAGTGGCAATAGCCCGCGCATTAGCAAATAGCCCATCGATGCTCTTGAGCGATGAAGCAACGAGTGCGCTCGACCCAGAGACGACAAGATCAGTGCTCGATTTGATTCGATCTCTGAGAGACAGACTAGGTCTTACCGTCATTATGGTGACTCACCAGAAAGAGGTCATACGGCGCATCTGCGATACTGTATCGGTGATCTCTGGTGGCTCTATCGTCGAACAAGGCTCTGTTGCGGAGGTCTTCTCCAATCCTATTTCTGAAGCAGCACAAGCTTTTCTCAAGGAGGACGATGAAAAGGAGTACGGCTATGTCTGAAATACTGCAACTCCTTATTCGACCTCTTGGAGAGACCATTCTGATGATCGCGGCTTCGACATTGATAGCGACCATTCTTGGTGGCGCTTTGGGAATATTGCTATTCGCTCTTTCGCAAGATCGCTTTGCAGGCAAGTATCCTGGAGCTCTTTTGCTCAAGCGCATAGCGGATCGCGTAATCAATATGCTTCGTTCTTTCCCCTATGTTATCCTGATGGTGCTTGTATTGCCTCTATCCCGACTAATAGTCGGAACGAGCCTTGGTACCATCGCATCCATTGTGCCTTTATCGATAGCTGCAATTCCTTTTCTGGCGCGCATAGTGGAATCATCGCTCTCCGAAGTAGATTCGGGTGTAATCGATGCAGCAATCTCCTGTGCAGCCTCAAAGGCGCGTATTCTCTTTGCGATTTTAATTCCTGAGGCACTGCCGTCGCTTATATCTGGCTTAACATTGACTATGATCAGCTTGCTCGGTTATTCAGCCATGGCGGGAGTAATTGGCGGGGGCGGACTCGGAGATTTGGCGATTCGATATGGCTATCAGCGCTTCCGCGCAGATGTAATGGCTATAGCAGTAGTAGCTATCATTGCATTAGTTGAGCTCATTCAATGGGCTGGTTCGAGGATTACAAGCCGAATCAAGGCGGCACGCTGATAGAAAGACTAGGCTCCAAGAGGCGCGCAAGGGACATAAAGCGAGCATCGAACTGGTTTTCGAGTATTGCGCGGGCAAGGTCGAAGACATGGGCATTGGTCCGTCCTATTATAGCCGAGTCTGCCGTAGCTATAAGTTCGCCTTCCCAATATGCTAGAAAATGATCGACCCCATTTTCAAGGCGGACTTCGGCATCGATAGATCGCTGTGCAAAGGCTTCTCGCAGAAATCCAGCTTGTCGGCCGCTCGAAGATACTGGCGCATCGAGGAAGAAAGTTAGGCTTTCGAGATTTAGAGCAGCTAGGTAATTTGCCGCGATTTCAGCCATGCGCTCGAATCCTCGGTGATCCGCGATGCGCCCATGTGCGCCACCTACATCGCGCAGAAATCCATCCGTAGCGATGAACATAGGGTGACCATGCATATAGTTCATAAGAGTAAAAAGGATATTGTAGCCATCGACACCGAGCGAAGCCCTCTCCCATGGGCTACGAATAAGCTTTGCAAGATTGATCTGGGAAGCTTTTAGAGAAAGAATCCCTCTATATAGCATCATGCGCCCGTTATGAGAAAGCCTATAGCGATCGCCTACTAGCTTGAGGCTTGCATCGACGGGATAGTCCTTATCGAGTAACATTCGATAATCCCTTGCTGCAGCAATAAATGCATCGTCAAAGGCTTCGGTATTCTCTTTCTTTTCCATAGTACTTGCCCTATTGGAACCCCTTGCTCTATTCGATTTAGGAGCAGCTCTGACTGGTACAGCATATCCTACACTATTTGGCCTGTCAGCATGCTTTCTCGACAAATGCTTATTCATGCTGATGATCTTTCGTCTTGCTTGCTGGTTCTATGGCTCTCTGATATTGTTTATTATGTATTCTCAAGCCTATTAGAAGAATAAGAGGAAGTCGTCGATGATTCAGGAAAGCAGTTATATCTATCAAATATTTTTGCGCAACTTCACTCAAGAGGGAACTTTTCGCGCAGCTATACCAGAGCTCGAGCGCATCTCTAATTTGGGTTTTGACTGGATATATCTCACACCGATACACCCTATAGGGGAAAAGTCTCGTAAGGGTACTTATGGCAGTCCCTATGCCATAAGAGACTATCGCAAGATCAATCCTGAACTGGGGGACGAGACTGATTTTACGAACTTTGTGGAAGAAGTACATGCTCATGATCTCAAGCTCATGATAGATATAGTATTCAATCATACTTCACCTGATTCAGTGCTTGTGCACGAGCATCCAGACTGGTTTATCAGGGCGGCCGATGGGCTTCCATGGAGAAAGTGCGAAGATTGGAGCGATGTGGTCGATTTCGATTATAGGAGTTCGCCTCATCTCTGGCTTGAACTCATCGATACGCTAGCAATGTGGAGAGATAGAGGAGTGGACGGTTTTCGTTGTGATGTAGCATCTCTTGTTCCAAGTGAGTTTTGGAGACAGGCTCGGCAACGAGTAAATAAATACGATCCTGGTATAAAAGAGGAGAAGGCTCCGCTTGTATGGCTTGCGGAGAGCGTTCATCCGGCCTTCTTAAGGAAGATGAGATTGCTTGGGTACAATTCATGGAGCGAGCCTGAGTTGCATGCGGCTGCCTTCGATCTGACCTATGATTATGATGGTTGGGAAAGGCTCGAGAAAATATGGGAGCAAGGAATGTCATTTGAGCGATATCTAGAATATCTCTATGTTCAGGAGACACTCTATCCAAAAGGAGCAAAAAAGCTCAGGTTCCTTGAAAACCATGATCAGGAGCGCGCGGCTCATAGATTTGGAAATCGAGCGAAGCTGCGCGCAATGACTCCTTTTTATCAATTCTTGCCTGGAGTATCGATGAGCTACATGGGGCAGGAATTGGCTCTCGAACATAAACCCAACATTTTCGAGAAGGATCCGATAGAGCTAGAGCTAGGTGATAAGGAGTTCGAGCGCTATTTTATTGCAAGCTTGCGGGCTACAAAAGAAGCAAAAGAGGAGGCTCCTTTCTTTTCATGGACAATTGGCCAGGACTTCCGACTGAAGGATGGGGCTGCCAGAGAAGAAGTCATCTATTGCCTAAGGAGTGTCGAGCCTACAAAAATGCCTTACCCTATTGATCGATCTATGATAAGGAAGGGAAATTATCTTCTTGTAATTCAGCCTGAACTTGATAGTCCTGCTAGGCAGAGATTTTATGGAAGTGCATCCAAAAAAGCTTCTTCCTCGCTGGAATATACACCTAGCGCTCTCTTTAACATCGAAGGAACAGATTTGCTTTCGGGAGAAGAAGTACGAATCGCAGAGGGTGATAAAATACCGAGAATACCTGCTAGCCTTATTCGCTTAGAAGACTGACGGACCAAATCTGCCTTATTGTGGTATTTCCGAAACACTTTCGAGCACATAAGTGGGTGCATAGGCAAATTTTGGCATGTCTTTCTCCTCGGTAACACCTGTCAAAACGAGTATGGTTTCGATTTGAGACTCTATGCCTGCTATTATGTCTGTATCCATTCTGTCGCCGATGATAATTGTCTCTTCATGTGTTGTTCCTAGAGTTCGGAGCGCATGTCGCATCATGAGTGGATTGGGTTTGCCGACAAAGTATGCCTTGCGGCCTGTGGCAAGCTCGATTGGTGCGACCAATGCCCCACAGGCAGGTACTAGGCCCCCTTCGGTAGGGCCTGTAAGGTCTGGGTTCGTGCCTATAAGTTTCGCTCCTCCAAGAACGAGCCGCACAGCCTTTATGAGAGTGTCGAGATTGTAACTGCTAGCTTCGCCGACAACGACATAATCGGGGTTTACATTGTTCATCGTATAACCAATCCGATACAATGCATGGATTAGTCCTGGCTCTCCAATGACGTAAGCTGTGCCATTAGGCTTTTGGCTTGCTAGGAAGGCAGCCGTAGCAAGAGCACTTGTATAGAAATGCTCAGATCCGACTTCTATTCCAAGCCTTGCCATTTTTTGCGAAAGCTCCTCAGGAGAACGTTCACTCGAATTAGTCAAGAATAAAAATCGCTTTTTCTCATATTTGAGCCATTCTACAAATAGGTCGGCGCCAGGCAAAAGTACATTCCCATGGTAAATCACGCCATCCATGTCGATTATGAATGCCTTCTTATTTCGGATATGATCCAAAGTCTCTTTTTCTGCTTTCATGTCTCTTGTCCTTGCAAATTAAATTTTATCTTTTATAGAAAGCATTATAGAGTTTATTGGCCAATAGACTTCCCTTTCGATCGCCTTACCTGAAGGATTTCCTGCTTTTCCTCAAGGTTTCGAGCTGTTTTTCTGGCCATTTTATAGAGCTTTTCTTGTGCATATAAAAGGGGATCCTCTGGACGTCGAGAGAGCGAGAGGTCTATCCATGTGCCATCATTTTTAAGCCTATAGGCATGAGTGTTGTCTGCAAAGTAGATATTCAGAATGTCCTTGCATCTTGCTTTGATCTCTTTATCGAGCACTGGAAATAGCAATTCCAGCCTTTTTTTCATGTTTCGCTGGAGCCAGTCGGCGCTGGAGATATATAGCTCTTCCGAGCCACCATTTCTGAAGTATAGCATTCGACCATGCTCAAGGTAGCGTCCTAAGACCGAGCAGACCTCGATATTTTCTGAAAGGCCAGCTACCCCTGGGATCAGTGTACAGACTCCCCTCACATTGAGCTTTATCTGTACTCCTTTAGCAGAAGCGCGATAGAGAGCTGCTATTAAGTCTGGATCTGATAAGGAATTGAGCTTTGCGATTATGAGGCCTGGTGATTCCGGAGTGGCTTGTGCTATCTCTCTTTCAATAAACCCGATGATGCGATCCTTGAGATCAAAAGGGCTAAGAGCTATCAGTGAGAGCGATCGGATGCTCGAATAACCAGTGAGAATGTTGAAGAAGAGAGCAATATCCGTGCATAGACTAGGATTTGAGGTGAATAGACAAAAGTCAACATAGCTTCTTGCGGTCTTTTCGTTATAATTTCCTGTTGACAGGTGAATATATCGGGCAATGCTACCATCTTGTCGTTTTCTAATAATCAAGGCTGCCTTTGCATGTACCTTAAACCGAGCAACGCCATAAGTTACGATTGCACCTGCCTGTTCAAGCTCGGTAGCCCATGAGATGTTCTTTTCTTCGTCGAAGCGTGCCTTGAGCTCGAGGACGACAACAACCTGTTTTCCGCTCCGTGCCGCTTTAGCTAGGGCATGCACAAAAGGTGAATTCAGGCCGCTCGTTCTATAGAGTGTTACTTTTATTCCTAAGACCGATGGATCGCTCGCACTTTCCTCTATGAAGCGCTGGACAACATCAAAGGATTCATAAGGCAGATTTATGAACCTGTCATGTTCATCGATCCAGTCGAAAATGCTGCTTTTTTCTTCAAATATTCGGATAGGCTTCCATGGTCGGAAGAATAGCGCCCTATCCGGCGTAAAGCCATGAACCTTATAGAACGCTGAATCGCAGAGCTCATTTGCTCTTCCCAGGTCTATAAGCCAATCGGCTTGATATAGATCCAGTGCATCAAGCGAGAGGCTTTGCATCAGGGTATTGATGAGAACCTGATCTTCTCCCGTATAGACCATGCGCACAGGCGTAGAATTCTGTCGCCCTGTGAGTACTTCCTCCATCGCGGTCAAGAAATCATCGTCCCTATCTTCATCCACGCTGAAATCTGCATCTCTGTTTACCTTGAATGCAAGGCCGCTCGATACTCTTAAACCGGCAAAGAGTTTACTTCCAAATGCCAGAATGACATCCTCTAGAAGAGCGATGCGAAAGGCTTTACCAGTAGCAGAACTTCCGGAATTATCGGACTCCAGACTTAGATATTGTGGCAGAACAATAAAACGATCGATATTCTTAGGTACTTGAATGATTGCCACTGAGTCATTCTCTTCGAGTCTAAATGCGACATGGACCTGAAGACTTCCTGTCGATGGGAAATGGTTATCTTCTAGCCGTAATGGGGTAAGGAGAGGATATATCTTTTCTGCAAAAAGTCTTTCGAGATACCTGCTTTCTTTGGTCGTCCAGTCTTTTTCCTGAACAAGTTGAATACCATATTCGGCCAAACTAGGGAGAATCGTTCCATGCAGATGGACATATAGCTTGTCATAGCAAGCTTGAACTTTCTCATGAATAGCCTCTAGAAGAGCATGTGGCTCCATACCAGCCCATTCTTCGTTGATCTGTCCTGTCAGTGCAGCTGTCTTGACGGCCGCGACACGCACCATGAAGAATTCATCCAGATTCGATGCAAAAATGCACATAAAATTGAGCTTTTCGAGCAGAGGCACAGAAGGCTTTAGTCCTTCTTCAAGTACGCGTGCATTGTAATCCAGCCAAGAAAGCTCACGGTTCAGCATCGGAAATTCTTTCATACTCTTCTCTTTTTGCTTACATTGATATGTTCTAGATTAAAACTGGCATGAGTCCAAAGACATCTTCGAACATATCACCTTTCTCTGCTAGAGAGAGCTTTTCCAACGATAAATCCAGTGACTCTGAAGTCCTAATTATGAATCTATCCTCGGTCTGTTCAAAAGAGAGCTCCTTGATACGGCCTTGATGGCTTCGATCTAGCGCATCGGCAACGCGCAGAATGGCCGCCAATTTGAGTACAACGATGCGACCTTCTCGCGGAAGGGCAATGAAATTGACATGGGTAGAAAGCGGTTGGGACTTTCGGTGGTAGCGCACTACATTAGATACTATGTTGATATCATCTCTGTTGAGACCAAATACCTCCGAATTGGCGACGATATACTCGCTGTGTTTATGGTGTCCACTTGTCCTTATGTAAGTCCCTATATCATGAAGAATTGCTGAGATTTCGAGTAGCATTCTCTCATGGATGCCAAGGCCATGTTCCTTTTTCAGGGCATCGAATATTTTAAGGCTAAGGTTCCTCACATGAGCGGCATGGGCTTCATCGTAATGGAACCGTTTACCAAGAGCACGGGCTGATGCTACTACCTGTCTGCGTAGTTCCTCTTCGATTTTCTTATCCATGCCCTGTACCTGCGCAAGCAAAATGCCTTCGCGAATGGATATATTAGGCACAATAATGGTATCTGCTCCTGTTCTTTCAAGAAACATGCGCTCGATCGTGAGCCCCGCGGCGTAACTTTCGGCTTCATTCCAAGAAAGGTGATATTGAGCCATGCACTCCTCGGTAGGCATACTTGCAACATAGTCTGCAAACTCGATGAATTGCTTGCGATCTAGTACTGTGTAGTTGTTAAAGACCTTATCTGAAAGGCAGTGTGCAGCAAAGCGCGCATCTGCACCAATAAGAACGAATGTGCGCACAGAATCGAGCTGCAAATCCTCGGCCAAGATATCGCATGCTGTCTTTATATTGCTTTCGAGATACATTTCTATGAATTGCCTGGGCTGCTGTGCTGATTCGCGGATCTGTTCATCTATTCTAAGAGTGCCTATGCTAAGGCTATGGCTGGAGACCATTTGCCCCTTTCTTAGAAGCATGAGCTCAGTAGTGCCGCCCCCTACCTCTAGAATCATCGAATTCGAGTGACCAAGATAGGACCTTTCGTCCTCGAGTGCCTTTTTTACCGCCAGGTACATAAGATGATTTTCTTCTATGTCTTCGATGATCCGAACATGGTAACTTGTCTGCAGGCTTATGCGATCTATAAAAGTATCTCTATTCGAGGCCTCTCGGAGCGCGCTCGTTCCTATCACCTGGATATCTGCAGGGCGTAAACCATAACCTGCAAGAAGCTCACTAAATGAGTCAAGTATAGCAATTGTTTCTCTCATACCATCTCGAGAAATATTGCCCATAGTGAATACATCGCGACCAATGCGGGATTGTTTGGAGGCTCTATCGAGTATCTTTAAGTCTCCTTTCGAATCGATTTCAGCGATTATGAGACGTATGCCGGTGGACCCTATTTCTATAGCAGCATGGATACTAGGCGGATTCCCGCTATTTTCCTTGATTTCTTGCGATTTCTGAGAGAGTGTCTCTGACATATAATTTATTATAGCATCTTCATGCTGACTAAAAATACTAGCCAGAATTTTCCATGCATTGTACACTCTTGAGGTATGAATCTTAAAATGAGAAGAGAGCGCGGCATCATTAAAGGGATTTTGTCGGTTTTTGGCCTTGCTCTCATTCTATTTTGCATTTTGCTAGCTGGCTGCGCGAGATTAGAAGGATGGGGTTTGGTCATTTGGTCTGTAAAAGGAACAGCGGCCAAGGCGGGCACCATCGTTCCTGTTTACCTAAAATCGAACATAAGCAAAACCTATATAATTGGTTTGCCCGACGACAGCAAAACAAAAATAGAAGTGCCTTTTGCGACGATCGAGTTTTTTACTTCGAAAAAAGCGGCAGAAAAGAGGGCCAGGGAATTTGCGCCTTATGCTCTCTATTATCTAAGCGCTGGGCGAGATGGCCTTCCTGTGCGCGACAAGCCAAGCGTGACTGGCCGGAGAGTCTATCGGCTAAGGCTTGGCGAATCGGTGAAAGTTCTTAACAGAGTAGAAGGCGAAGCTGTATTTACAGGTGGAAAAGCTCTTCCTGGAGAGTGGTATTTTGTACAGGCTACCGATGGCACGCGGGGTTATGTATTCAGCAATACCATGATTCTATATGAGGAAAAAGAAGGCATAAGCGTGCCTGTATTAACAACGGCCCCAACCCCCAGCGCTTCATTGCTCGATATGATATACGCAAAACCGTGGCGTCCAGCTTATTATCAGCTCATGCTAGATGAAGACACTGTCGATCCAGATCTTTTCTTGCTCCAATATGGGCTTTTTGCGGACGCAAAGAATTCTCAAGTCAGAATAGAACTACCTGGCTATTCGAAGGCCTTTGATTTCAGTTCAGTCAGTCAGATGGGAGATTGGCTCGTGTTCGAGGGATCGAATCTTAGAATCAAATTCGAAAATGAATCGACAATTGTAGCAGATTGGAGTGGTCTAGAGCCTGTGCTCCCTGAAGAAGGCTGGATTTTTGGAGGACAAGCAGCTCGTTTCGTACACCTAGATACATCGATTCCAGTTATTATCTCAGGAGAGAGTTCACGCCGTGATTCGGAATTGAAGATCTTTTTCCAGAGAGTCTCACAGCTTCAAACAGATGGTAGCTCATCAGTGACCTTTCTTTCTGACCATGCGGGGATTTTAACTATAGACCTTAAAGGGAACTTTGAATGGAGCCATATCGATCAACTGCCTGCTGGTTTTGCCCCTGAAATATCTCCAGGATCCGATACCAATGCTCTAAAAGGTAAAATTCGGTTTGGGCTACATTTAGGGGCTCCTCTTTCATCCTATTGGATGGGTGGTTTTTCGCTTCTTATGGGTAAAGAATCCCAGAGGTATGATTTTGTATATCGCTTCGAGAATGAACAGCTTATCATTGCCAAAGCGATTCAGGTGAGCCTAAGAGGAACTACGGAGAGTATCGATTCGAGATTCTCTCCTGTAAATTATTACCTTATAAATAAATAAGGTTGAGATAACATGCCCTTTCTGCAGTTGAGCGGAATTAGGCTTTCATTCGGCGCCCGAGATCTTATATTGAATGCAAGCTTGAATTTGCAGGATGGATCTCGTGCAGCATTGACTGGGCCCAATGGCGCTGGCAAATCGACACTTATGAAAATAGCTGCGGGACTTGTCAAACCAGATGCAGGCGAAGTCGTTGCAACAAAGGACGCTCGAATAGCCTACCTTCCGCAGACAGGAATTCAATTCGAATCAGGAACTGTTCATGAGATCGCAGAGAGCGCATTTTCATTCTATCATAATCTTCTAAAGGAACAGGAACAAATTGGTAGATCATTGGATTCCTCTATTTTGAGTGAAAAAGAAACAGAACGCCTTCTTGCAAAGCATCATGAAATAACTGAAAGGCTTGAGCAGGCAGAATACTGGACCCGCGAGGAGAGGATATCCGAAGTTTTAAGTGGTCTAGATTTCAAGATAAAGGATTTTGGACGCTCTGTGTCCGAGCTATCTGGTGGCTGGCAGATGCGACTTGCGCTGGCGAAGATATTGCTCGAAGAGCCAGATATAATGTTATTGGACGAACCAACCAATTACCTCGACCTAGAGGCACGCACATGGCTAGAAGATTTTCTTAAAGCCTACCCTGGTGCAGTGCTAGTGGTTTCGCATGACAGATTCTTTCTCGATGTTACAGTAAAAGAAGTATATGAGCTATTCAATGGTACTCTTACGCGCTATGTAGGGACCTATAGCCAGTATGAAATACGCAGATCTCAAGAGCTAGACACTCTCTTCGAAGCTTGGGAACATCAGCAAGAAGAAAGGCAAAGGATCGAAGATTTTATACGGCGCTTTAGATACAAGGATTCCAAGGCTGCTCAGGTCCAGAGTCGCATTAAAATGCTGGAAAAAATGACGCCTATCGAGATCCCAGAGGGCATGAAGCGAATTCACTTTTCTTTTCCGCCAGCTCCAAGGTCTGCTCGTGTGGTTCTACGAATGCGCGAGCTCTCCAAATCTTATGGAGAACTCATGGTAATAGAACCATTTTCTCTCGAAGTAGAGCGTGGACAAAAATTGGCTCTTATAGGTCCAAACGGGGCAGGGAAATCTACTCTCATGCGCATCATTGCAAAGGAAGATAATCCAACAGGCGGAGAAGCTATCTTAGGAGCAAATGTCCTCGTAGGCTATTTTTCACAGGAATCCGCAGAGATAATGGAATCGACCGCAACGGTAGAAGAAGAAGCCGAATCTGTCTGTCCACCCGAGATGCTTCCAAAGATTCGTAATCTGCTTGGAGCCTTTCTTTTCCGCGATGATGATATAGAAAAACCAATCTCAGTGTTATCTGGAGGTGAGCGCTCGCGGTTAGCTCTTCTCAAGCTTCTACTAAAACCTGCAAACCTCCTAGTGCTCGATGAACCGACCAATCATTTGGATTTGACTAGCAAAGACATTTTGCTCGAAGCCTTGAGTAAATTCGAAGGCACAGTCATTTTTGTCTCTCACGATCGTCAATTCCTCGATGAGCTTCCGGATCGAGTTCTGGAACTCTCCTGTGGAAATGTGCCGCGCCTCTATTATGGGAACTATGCCTATTATCTAAAAAAGAAAGCTGAAAAAGAGAATATGAGGTTGGAGGATATAAAAGAAGATATTCGAAAGCCTCCTAGACAGCGCCGGCAAAGTGATACTACCTCAGTCTCTTCTGTCGCAAACCAGACTTCAGTTCCAAACAGAGATTGGGAAGAAGAAAAAGCGCGCAGGGCTCGATTACGCAAGCTTAAACGTAGGGAAGAGGAGATTTCTACTCGCATTGAAGAAATCCAGACAGAAAAAGAAAGGCTTCAGGGAGAATTGGCTCAGCCTCGAAACTACATAAATGGAGAAAAAACGCGGCGCATTCTGACCGAGTTAGAAATCCTCGATCGAGAAACCGAAGCTCTCAATGAAGAATGGCTCGAAATTGCGCAGTCTTTAGCCGAAGAAGCTTGAGGACTACTTAAAATAGGCTCCTTGAAATTAAAAAAGCGCGGCCTAAAGCATTTAGGATTTAGTATTCTTATTGCTCTCGAGCTTTTCGATCATCATCTCGGAAAGCACTTTCCATGTTGGGGATAAGCTCGATGCATCAGGCTCATTATAGCGTTCAATTATTTCCCTAAAGCCAGCGATCGCCTTATCCTTATTGCCTTGTTTGTATTCAATAAAGGCTATCTCATATTTTGCATTGAGCATGTAGTTAGGATCGCTGCCATATCTCTCCAATAGTACTTGATAATAATACTTAGCACCATTTAGATCATAGACATCATATCGTTCCTGGGCTAGCTGGATGATCTTCTGAGCGCTTGCATCTTCAGGAACTGGCGTAGGCGAAGAGGCACAGGAAAACACCAGAAGCCCGACAAGTGAGAGGGCAAATAAGGCTACATAGCGTAAAAGAGATCTATGCATGTAATTTCCTCACAAGTCGCAATTATGCTATACTCGCTGAACGAGGTCAAGACAAGCATGGTTGCAACATTAATCAATGCAGGGGCCATTATTCTGGGTTCGATCATTGGTATTCTTATACGAAAAGGTATAAAAGAGGAATATCGAAAGGTCGTATTTACTGCGGCAGGGATTACATCGCTTACAATTGGTATTCAAATGGTGCTAAAAACCAGCCATATCCTTTCTTTTGCCCTTGCGTTGATGGCAGGGGGACTCTTGGGTACAATGCTCGACCTCGAAGGTGCGATAGAGAGGCTTGGAGAGAGTCTCAAAAGACGATTCGCTCGTAAATCAGAAGACACCTTTGCAGCTGGTTTTCTCAATGCTTCGGTTTTATTCTGTGCAGGAGCCATGGCCATATTGGGTTCTTTTAACGCTGGAACCGTAGGGGATTATTCGCTTCTATTGACAAAGAGCGTGCTCGATGGCTTTGTCTCGATAATATTCGCAGGTGCAATGGGCATCGGAGTGGCATTTGCAGCCCTGTCCGTTCTTGTGTATCAAGGGGCTCTTACTTTGCTGTCCGAGTACATAAAGCCTTATGTCAGTGACCTAATGCTGAGCGAGCTCACGGCTATCGGAGGAGCACTCGTCATAATGATAGCTTTAGGGCTCTTAGAGATTAAGAGCTTCAAAACAGGTAATTTTCTTCCGGCAATGGTTGTCATTATAATTCTTGCCCTTGCAATGCCATTTATATCATTTCTATAATTAAGACATGAACAGGTATGGCCAGAGTACCATAGACCGTAGATTCGTCCATACTCGGCGCGAAGATAATGCTGGCGAATGGTATGCACTGGATAATGCTGCAATAATAATGCCAGCGGTCACCGATGATGTCAGCACGAGTCTTTTTCGGTTCGAAGCTGAGCTCGATGCGCCCATAGATCCAGAAATATTGAAAAAGGCACTTGACCTTACAGTGAGCCGCATGCCCTATTTCAATGTTGCACTTCGACGAGGATTTTTCTGGTATTATTTTGAGCCATGCAAAACCTTGCCGCCACTCTTTCCGGATTCTCCTATTCCCTGTCAAAGATGGAACATCAATCGCCGCGGAACGCGCATGTTTCGAATTCTTTGGGAGCAGAATAAGGTTGCAGGAGAGTTCTCGCATGCCTTGACCGATGGCACAGGAGGTATAGCTTTTTTTAAGTCTCTCCTTGCGAATTATCTTATATTGAAGGGTGTCGACCCTGGTGTGCAACTAGGGGAAGGCGAGTGGAGAGACATAATTGTCTCCTTTGGCGATATGAGCAGCTCAGCGACAAGCGAAGAATTCGAAGATGCTTATCAGCGGTATTTTCCCAATGGATTACCATTCCCGGACTTAAGGCCGCATGCTTTTCATTTGAGTAAAACCTGCTTGGCCAAAGGCCAGTATCGTGTAATTTCGGGGAAGTTGCTGACCAGCGAAGTTATCGCAGAGGCTCATCGGAGAAATGTCAGCCTGACTGAACTCCTAACGGCTGTCTATCTCGATGCCTTGCAGCATATATGGCACGCAATGAAGCCCCATCCTCGTGAGCCCTATATATCAATAGAGATACCCATCAATCTGCGACAGCTTTTTCCTTCGTGTACCTTTCGCAATTTTTCTCTTTTTGTGCTTATCAGCGAAGATATGCGGCTAGGTATGAGAGATTTCGATGAGCTGGTATCGCGGACTCATTACCAGATGAAGCTCGAATATGATCGAATGAGCATAGCAAGACACTTGTGCCGTAATGCTGGAAGTGCGAGAAATCTGGCTGTCCGATTGGTTCCTCTTAGAGTTAAAGATTTTTTTGCTAAAGTCTTTTTCTCCAAATTTGGCGAGAGCATGCTTTCTGGTTTCATTTCCAACATAGGCCAACTGAAAATGCCCAAAGCTTTTGCTTCTCACATATTGAGCTTTGGATTCATACCCACTCCAAGAATGAGTACCATGACAAACGCTTCAATGCTCAGTTGGGGAGATGACCTTATTATCAATTTTGGAAGCTTGGCGCAATCGCGCGACCTCGAACGGCTATTCTTTAGACGATTGCGAAGTATCGGATTACATGTCAGTGTTTCGTGTCGATCTGACAATGAAATTCAAGGAGATTGAAAGCAAGAACGGGGGTGAATCATGTCGTATTGCCCTGATTGTGGGGTGGAAATAGGAAATGCTAAACAGTGCCCGCTCTGCGGAACCCCAAACCCGAGGGCGTGTGAAGAGAAAAATCTAGTCACCGACTCGATAGACGACCAGACAAGTTCCAAAGAAGAAATCTGCTCCGCAGAAAAGCGGACGACTGTCTGGGAAGTACTCTCTGTGACATTGGCTATCGCCATATTGGTGCTCGGCTCCATTAATCTTTTCGAATCGAGGCGATTCTCGTGGTCCCTCTACGCCATTGTATCGATTTTTTTTATATGGGTGGAATTGACGGCGTTTTTTATGTTGAGAAAGAGAGTTGTTTTTCGCATCTTGTTGAGTGTTCTTGCACCGCCCTTATTGTTTATAACAATTGGATACATTTCCGGTGGTCAGCGATGGGCACTCGGTCTAGCTGTACCAATTATAGTAATTGTGGAATCTATTATTGGCCTGGTTTACCTCCTATTTGAAAAAAGTAAGCAGAAGGGACTCAATCTGATTGCTTACATGACAGTGGCTATAGCGCTGCTCTGTTTTTGCCTCGAGGTGTTTATCGATCTATTTGCGAACGGAGTCGTTGTGCTTCAATGGTCTCCTATCTGTGCTATTGCTCTTTTATCCATTGCGGTCTTCTTCTTATATCTTCACTTTCGTGTTTTCAAGAATACGGATTTGCATCGCATCTTTCATTTCTAGTGCTTCAATCTGGCGAGAAGGGCCTATGAGATTAAATTAGGCTAACATAATTTAACCCTAACTAGACTCCTATCTTCTTATCCTGATTGTGAAAAGCTGGTATTGTATCAGAAAATATTTCTATCCCTTGACATATTCTGCGATTTACTGTAAATTTTTCTTGCGCCGCAGGGTAGAGCAGTTGGCAGCTCGTCGGGCTCATAACCCGGAGGTCGGAGGTTCGAGTCCTTCCCCTGCTAGACAATAGGCCGCCTTCTTTTAGAGGGCGGCCTATTTCTTTTTGTCAGAAATCATGATTGAAAAAAGAAAACCTATAGCGATAAAAACAGTTCCTACGATAAAGGAAATCTTGATGGCTTGAGATGGCTGAGTATCCTTGATATATGCCGTAATCTGAGGGCCGATTACTCCACCAAGCGACCATGCGGTCAATACAGCACCGTACATAATAGTCATTTTTTGCGGTCCAAACAGCTCAGAAATTGTAGCAGGCATCATCCCAAATCCTCCTCCATAGCAGAAAAGGATCCAGCAAGCGCATATAGCAAATACCCATGGGCTCCTTGTAAATATAAGTAAGAGGAAGATCAACATTTCACTCCCAAGCAAAAAACGATAAGCCTTCATTCTTCCAAATTTGTCCGAGAAAGCTCCCCAGAGCAATCTTCCTACACCATTGAAGATAGAAGTCACGGCAATAAGAGTTGCTCCCATCGAGGCAAGAGCTTCCGCTGTGGAAGAAGGCTTTCTATTGAGAATAAGCTCCTGGAACATAGGTGACTGAAAGCCAATGATAGATATTCCTGCGCTGATATTGCAGAATAGGATCATCCATACCACAAGGAATCTCTTTGAAAAAATATCTTTCGATGCTTGTTTCAAAGCTGTAGAAATATCTGTTTTTGCCTTGCTTTGCTTTTGTTGTCCAAGCATATTCTCTGGTGGGTCTTTCATGGCAAGAGAAGCAGGAATTGTTATAGCAGCAAAAAGAAATGCAAAAGTAAGGAAGGAATTTACGAGATTCCCAGCATACAATCGCAGGAAAATGGGTGCTATGATCTTGCTCATAAAAAGAGCGCCAAAGCCGAATCCCATTATTACCATACCAGTTGCAAGACCTTTTTTCTCTGGGAACCATTTGGAAACCGTAGCCACTGGAGTTACGTATCCAAGGCCTAATCCCGTGCCTCCTATGATGCTATATCCTATATATAATAAAGCTAAGGATTTGAGAGAGAGCGCGAGGGCCGCAAGAAGATATCCGAGACTAAAAAGAGCGCTTCCAATTATGGCAATTTTTCGTGGGCCTGCGTTTGGAAGTATTACTCCGCCTACAGCAGCAGCCATGCCAAGGAAGAATATAGCCAATGAAAATACAAGAGAAACCTGAGCATTATTCCATCCAAAGGTCTGCATAAGAGGGACCTGGAAGTAGCTCCAAGCATAGACTGTACCAAAGCAGAGCATTAGCATGGAGCCTGCAAAGACCATATCCCATCTATATGTCATTTTAGATTTTTTTTGTGAGGCTTGAGCCTTTTGATTTGACATGATTGTATCCCTTCCGTTATTGGTATTCAGCATGCGCTAGAATCCATATCCAGTCAATGCCAAACTCAAAGCAGCCGCTGGCTTGGAATAAAATAAGCATACCTATATATTCTGGGTGCACTACAATTTTTTCTCATTGCAGGCGCTCCGAAAAGATTATAAAATACTATCCATTACATATTTTTCGATTTGGAGGCGATATCATGAGAGCAATTCGCAAGGCAATTCTAGTATTGGCATTTGTAACTTTGCTAGTGCCAGTCTTTGCAAAGGCCGGTCAGACTCTAGTCGTTTATTCAAGTGTCGATGAGGTAAACGCAAAAAAGATTCTAGATGCATTTACAGCGCAAACCGGCATCGCTGTACAGTTCGTTCATCTATCATCCGGACCAGCTTATGCGAGAATCAAGGCCGAATCGGCAAATCCCCAGGCAGATGTATGGTTTGGCGCTCCTAGCGAAAACCATATCGTAGCAAAGGAAGATAAGCTCACTCAGCCATATAAGGGGCCAAACTTTGATAAACTCGGCAAAGAGTTCAAGGATCCCGAGGGATACTGGCGCAGCTTTTACATGAATCCCATGGCTTTTGCGGTGAACAAAGAAGTTCTTGCTCGTATAGGAGCTCCAAAACCTACGAGTTGGGCTGATTTGCTCAATCCGGCGTATAAAGGGCAAATACAGATGCCATCTCCTCAATCTTCTGGAACCGCATATAATATCGTTGCTTCGCTCGTCGTGCTTATGGGCGAAGAAAAAGCATTCGATTATATGAAAAAGCTTGCTCCAAACATTCAGACCTATACATCCTCAGGTACTGCACCATCGCAAGCCGTTCAGGTTGGGCAATGTGCAATAGCAATTCAATTTACACCAGCGTTTTTCGAAGCAATCGACAAGGGCTTCCCCATAGAAGTCATTTTTCCGAAGGAAGGTGTCTGGTTTGAAGCGCCTGCCATCTCCATCCTTAAAGGTGCCAAGAATCTTGAAGCAGCACAGACCCTAGTGGATTGGCTTTCCTCTGTTGAAGGTCAAAAAGTCTATACAGAGCGAAAGACATATTTCTACCCGGTAATTTCAGGCGTTCCGCTAGGCAAGGGAATGCCCGCTTTTGAGTCTCTTAAGACCATCGATGTCGATGTTCTCTGGGCTGGCGAGCAGAAGAAGAGGCTTGTAGAGCGCTGGGTCAACGAAGTGCTAAGCGCAAAGTGAGCAATTGATGCAGGTATCTGGATTCCGGGCGAGGACCAATATCAAGCGTCTCGCCCGCGATCCGGTGCTACTGGCCGTTATCTTGCTGGTCACCGCATCGCTTGCGATATTTATACTTTATCCTTTGGTCGAAGTAGCCACTACGAGCCTCGATGTTGGCGGTGGCAGACTTGGATTTGGAGTATATGCTGAAGTTGCAAAGTCAGCCTATATTCGCAAGGCTTTATACAACAGCCTTTTGATGAGTACTTTAACGGCGATCGTTGGGACTATTATTGGCTTTATTTTTGCCTTCGCGGTTGTGCGTGCTAAAGTTCCATTGGCAAGATTTTTTAATACTATGGCAGTGATTCCCATTGTATCTCCACCATTTATTGGCGCCTTAGCGATCATAATGCTTTTTGGCAATAATGGGCTAATCAGCTGGAACCTTCTAAAGATTCAAAATTTTCCCATTTACGGATTCAATGGACTTTTTATTGCTCAGGTAGTCACCTTTTTCCCCGTATCTTATTTGACTTTGAAAGGTGTACTCGAATCGATGAACCCGATCCTAGAGGATGCAGCGCTGGATCTTGGAGGAACAAGGTGGAAAGTCTTCAAAAAAGTTACTTTACCGCTAGCTATTCCGGGTATCGCAAGTTCTGTGCTTCTTCTTTTCGTCGAGACCCTTGCGGATTTCGGTAACCCTCTTATTCTTGCGGGGAGCAGATTTCCTATGCTATCGGTCCAAGCATATCTGCAGATCGTAGGTATGTATGATCTTCCTAAAGGTGCCGCCATCTCGATTTTGCTTCTAGTGCCATCGCTAATTGCTTTCTATCTTCAGCGATGGTTAGTGGGAAAGCGCAAATATACAACGGTGACGGGAAAACCGCAGCAATCCACGACACAGATTGTAAGCCCAGGAGCCAGAGCGGCCTTGTTTGTGGCTTGCCTAATAATCGCTCTATTAGTTGCGATGATCTATTTTTCTATTGTTGTCGGAGCTTTTGCCAAGGTGTGGGGTTACGATCATAGACCTACTCTGGACCACTTTAAATTCGTATTCGGCGTTGGGTTCAAAGCAGTGCGCGATACACTCATAATTGCTGGCACCGCTACGCCTTTTGCGGGGCTTCTGGGCATGGTGATAGCGTATCTTGTCATGCGAGTCAAATTTCCTGGCCGGAGTTTCGTAGAATCGGTGAGCATGCTGAGCTTTGCAGTGCCCGGTACGGTTATTGGCATAGGATATATCCTTGCCTTCAACCATCCTCCTTTGGTATTGACGGGGACATTGACCATTCTCCTTCTAAATTTTGTATTTAGATATATTCCAGTTGGAATAGAATCGGGCAAAGCGATCCTCTCGTCTATAGATCCTTCGATCGAAGAAGCAGCCATCAACTTGGGAGCGGATTCGCGCAAGACCTTCACTAAGGTCACTCTTCCAATGATTTTGCCTGCTTTTTTTTCAGGTCTTGTTTTTGCCTTTGTCCGCGGAATGACAGCCGTTAGCGCTGCGATTTTCCTTGTTTCCTCGAGATGGAACCTGATGACGGTTCATATCATGGCGCAGGTGGAATCCGGAAATCTAGGAGCAGCAGCGGCATATAGTCTTTTGCTTGTATTGATTGTCATAGCAGCGATATCGCTTATAAGAGTGACCTTGAAGACACAATATGCAAAGTTCGGTGGCTCAATGCTTCACTTCTAGGAGAATACATGAGTGTCAGGCTAATCAACATTTCCAAGGAATTTCCCGATCCCGAGCGTGAAGGAGGCAGAGTGCTCGCCGTGAGGGATTTCAATCTCGAAGTTGCCGAAGGTGAATTTGTAACCTTGCTTGGACCTTCTGGCTGTGGCAAAACGACGACCTTGCGCATAATCGCTGGCTTCGAGACGCCTACTACAGGCGAAGTATGGATAAACGGCAAGAATGTCAATAATGATCCACCTAATAAGCGCGATACATCGATGGTATTTCAGAGCTATGCTATTTTCCCCCACATGTCAGTGGAACAGAATGTGGGTTTTGGTCTGGAACTTAAAGGTCGCCCTAAAATCGAAATCTCGCGCGAAGTGCGCCAGATCATGGAAGTAATGGGAATTGCGGATCTCGCTCATCGACGACCAGATCAGTTATCTGGAGGACAACAGCAGCGAGTGGCTCTTGCTAGATCGATAATCAATAAACCAAGCGTGCTCTTATTCGATGAGCCGCTATCCAATCTCGATGCGAAACTTCGCGAACAGATGCGAGTAGAGATTCGTAGAATTCAGCAGACTTTCAAGATTACTAGTGTATATGTGACTCATGATCAGGTCGAAGCAATGACGGTGTCTGATCGGATCGTCGTAATGGACAAGGGATACATGATGCAGATTGGTACTCCCTTTGAGATATACTCTAGACCTTCTAATAGGTTCGTAGCGGATTTCATTGGAAAAGTGAATTTGCTTCCTGTAAGATTCGAGCGAGAGGATTCTGGAAGGTATTTTGCAAAGGATGAGAGAGGGTTGCATTTTGAGGCAATGTCGGCGGTTCCGGGCTTAAAGTCTGGTCAAGAAGCACTTTTTATGTTAAGGCCTGAATCTCTCTCTGTCGAAAGTGAAGAAAGCACATCTTCATCCGAGTTGGAACGCATGATTCTAGCGCGCGGTATTGTCGACAAGGCTGTATATCTGGGATCGACAGTAGAATATGAGATAGATGTTTCACTAGATCGACCTATGCTTGCTGTTTCGCATGACCCTGTAAATGTAGGATTCTGGAAACCAGGAGACTCAGTGATACTGAGGTACAGTCCTCGCGCAGCCCATCTGTTGCCTCTTGTGAGTCTTTGAAAAAGTGTCAGGAATTTTGCTATAAATATGCTAAATATGATGTATAGAAGCCATATATTCTTATCTCACATGAAATTATGAAAATAATCTCTATGGCCGCATAGCTTGACATATTCTGTAAAAATAGATAAATTATCGCAATAGAAAGCAGACGCAGCGCTCCGATGGAGTGCAAGCGCTGTAATTTGAATTTTATTGGAGGATTGTATGAAGCTGGTAAAGGTAGTCGGTGTCGTACTTGTTGCTCTTTTGTTGTTCTCATGCGCGCCGAAGCTTGCTCAGAAGGATCTAGATGCAGCCAATGCATTATTCGCTGAAGCTCAAGAAGCTAAGGCCGATGTCTATGCTCCAGATGAATTCTTAGCAGCTCAGGATGCCAAGGCCGCACTCGAGGCGGAGCTCGCAGCCCAGGATGCCAAGACCTCTGGAAAGTCCTACAAGCAGGCGAATGACCTTATAAAAGCTTTTGCGGATGCAAGCAAGAAGGCTAAAGAAGCTGCGGCTACAAACATGGAACAGGTAAAAAATGAAGTTGCGCAGCTAATTGCAGATGTTGATGCTCAATACACCACTGTTCAGGCTCTTGCTCAAGCTGCATCAAAGGATACAAAAAAGGCAGCAAAGGCAAAGCTCAATGTAAAAGATATCAATGCAAAAGTCGCTGCGCTTGATGAAGAGATTACTAATGCAAAGGCAGCAAATGATGCCGAAGATTACGCAGCTGCTCGTGACCAGCTCAATGCAGTCAAGGTCGCTCTAGATGAACTCCAGTCAACTCTCGAGGCTGCTGGATTTGAAGCTCAATAAACATAGAGTTTCTCAAGTGCTATCATGAGCTAGAGAATAGAGGAGCTTGCAAAGCTCCGGTATTCAGGTGATAGCTCCTGCATTTCAATAAAAGACCGCTCCTACAGGGCGGTCTTTTAGTTTAATAATGCTGGAGATCGAAATGCGTTGGAATTCACTAGGCTTTCTTATATATTAAAAGCATGCCTAGATTTGCTGGATCATATAGAATTCTAGCAGAGAGCCCACTTGATGTAATTTCTTTCGAAGAATGCCTCGTAAGATATTGGCGAGGAAATAATGCGATTCTTCTTTTCTATGTTAACCCCCCAAGCGTGATAATAGGAAGGAATCAAAATTATTGGCGGGAAGTGGCACCTAATTGTATGGTTCCAGTATTTAGGCGTGCCTCGGGGGGAGGCGCAGTATATCATGATCTTGGCAACTTGAATTGGTCTTTGATTGTTCCGAGGGGGCTTCATTCGAAAGAAGAAGAGCTGTGTTTGATAGCAAAAGCGATTTCCAAACTCGGAGTTTATACTCACATAGGATCAAGAGGCGAGATTTTTGTTTTAATGGGCGATGGTGAAACAGAAGCCAAGATTTCTGGTACGGCAAGGTATTTTGGTACGCACAACGTGTTACATCATGGAACATTGCTTGTGTCCTCAGATCTGAAGAATCTTCACGCCTGCTTAGGAGGGATCAAGATATTGGATGATAATTCGATTGCCTCTGTGCCAGCAACTCCGATCAATCTTATTCACTTAATACCTTCGCTCACGGTTTACGATGTAATGTCAAGGCTTTCTCTTGAAATTGCAGGAATGAATCCCTATGATATAGGACTTGCAGAAGTTCTGAATAACCATGTGTCCTGCGTCGATACAACATTGAGGAATAAGGGAAAATCGGAGAGCGATCTGGCACCATTCATAAACCCTAAGGATTTCGAGTTATTCAAGGCGCAGTTTGGATCGATGGAATGGATTAAAAACCGAAGCCCAGCTTTTTCAATATTGCTCTCAAGCAATAACAGAAGAATAGTTCTAAGAATTGAAGAGGGCAGAGTGTCGGAGATACTTCCCTTCGAGCCAAACAATCTTCGAGCTGCACATCTTGCTGCACATCTTAAAATGAGATTTGCTGGTCTACAATTCGATTTCAATACTGTTGAGATGATTAGCAGGATTGCCGATGACCAATTCATGCAGTGAGCCAAATATCATAGAGAATAGACTTGAGCAATGAACCCAATATCCTAAAAGATAGATTCGTAGGCCAAGCCAAATATCACATGACAATTCCGCGCTTTAAGCTTCAATTCTTCTTGACCTTAAGCTATGACAGTCTTAGCATTGGTAGCATGATTGGTCCGCCTAATTTGCTGACCTTTCGAAAATACCAAAAAAGCCTATAATGGCGCTCGACGAAATTTCAGGAGCAACAATTATGGAAGAGAAAGAATTCGATTTTATTGTAATTGGCGCGGGGCCAGGCGGTTATGTTGCCGCGATTCGTGCAGCACAGCTAGGGCTTAAGACTGCAATTGTGGAAAAGAATCTTGTAGGAGGAGTCTGCCTCAATGTAGGGTGCATTCCTTCGAAATCGCTGATTCACAATGCACGACTTTTTGCCGAAGGCAGAAAGCTGTTAGAAAAAACCGGTGTAAAGCTAGATATGTCTGGTTTTGATTATGAGCCCGTATGGAAAACTTCGCGGCTTGTCGCTGAAAGGCTTTCTAAAGGAGTTAATTTTCTATTGAAGAAAAATAAAGTGGAACTCATTCAAGGGACCGCAAGGCTCGCTGGAGCAAGCATGGTTGAGGTGGAAGGCGTTGGCGCTGTCATGAATCTTAGGTCTAAAGCCATCCTTCTAGCTACTGGTTCAAGACCAAGAATAATTCCTGGTTTCGAATTCGATGAAGAGCGTATTTTGTCTTCTACCGGTATATTGATGAAGAATAAACTTCCTAAGCGCCTTTTTATTCTAGGCGCTGGGCCGATAGGCATGGAATTTGCCTATATTATGAATGGTTTTGGTGTAGATGTGACCATTGTAGAGCTCTTGCCTAGGGTACTGCCTTTGGAAGATGAAGAGGTTTCTAGAATTGTAGAAAAGGAATTCCGTAATCGAGGCGTGGCTATCTACACTAGCGCAAAGGCTCAAAATGCCGAAATTATGGGTAATGAGGTAGTTGTTCATATAGTGGATGCACAAGCCAAGACGATAGATATCTATGCCGATGCAGCGCTTATATCGGTTGGGCGTACGCCCAATACCGATAATCTTGGGCTTGAGAAGCTCGGAATCAAGATGGATCGGGGCTATATTCTAACTGGTGATTATCATGAAACCTCATGTTCGGGCATATTTGCGGTGGGTGATATTACAACATACCCTCAGCTAGCGCATGCAGCTTCCAAAGCTGGCGAGATTGTGGCCGAGAGGGTCGGCCATCTCTTAAAGGGAACTCCAAATCCGCGAGAGCACCTGCTAGACAGACTTCATGTGCCAAGCGCTGTTTACTGCGATCCTCAGGTAGCTTCTTTTGGTTTGTCCGAAGCGAGCGCAAAGGAAAAGGGCATTAGCTACCAGGTTGCAAGGTTCCCATATCGAGGCAATGGACGCGCAGTAGCAGAAGATGCTCCGGAAGGGCAAGTAAAGCTTGTTTTTGATCCATCGAACGGTGCGATTCTCGGTGCCTCGATTATAGGCGAAGGAGCAGCCGAATTAATCCATGAACCTCTCCTCGCCTCGGATGCCGAGCTCACGATCGAAGATATCGCAGAGCTTGTGCATGCTCATCCAACATTCTCAGAGACGATTATGGAAGCTTCGAAAGCTGCGCTAAATCGAGCTATCCATATCTAGAGCGATAGTATTTCTTTGCTTATGAACGATATTTATTAACAAGAATTATTATACGAGTAATTCTGATAGGAGGAACACAATGTTTGGAAAACATTCAAATGCCGGCTTCAACGAGACCTCGCCTGGAAATCGGATCAAGACTCTTTGCTATGGCGAACATACCCTGCTTGTCGAAGTCCACTTAGATAAAGATGCCGATCTTTTAAGGCATAAACACCCATATGAACAAACTGGTTATCTTATATCAGGCAATATAAGAATGCACATCGAGGAAAAAGAAATGGAACTAGAGCCTGGCGATAGCTGGTGCATACCTATGAATGCCGAACATAAGGTGGATGTGCTAAAGGACAGCATAGTCATCGAGGTCTTTAGCCCCACACGCGAAGAATACATCAAGTATAAGAACGATAATGATATTCTACGATGAACATTGGTTTATCTTAGAATATCATTCAGCTTCCAATCCGTGAGAAGAAATGCTCAGGATGCCGCTTCTAGATTTGAGTCGTTTTTCTTTTTGCTCTTATTGAGCTTCTTCTTGATTACTTCGAGATTCTTATCTTGTAATTCTTGACTCTTCTTTTTGGATTCGAGATAGTGGGGCATCTCACCAGCCCAGAGCTTTTCAGCCACAGGCGCCCATCTTTCGGCAGCTTGTACACACTTTGCTGTTAGATCATCCACATCTTCCCTATCTATTGGCTGCGTCGAATATGCTCCAGCAGCCTTTACCATCTCTGCTAGTTTTCCGCTATTGTCCAAAAGTGGGCATGGTCTTAAGTGATTTTCGTTGAATGGTTGATTGATGGCATATTGCTTGAACAAGGGTGAGCGCAGTGCTTCTAATAGCGATGTATCCTTGATGTTTACATTGGAATAGTGAATGAAAGCGCAAGGTTCGACATCGCCAGCAGCGTTGATATGGAGGTAACTTCTTCCGCCTGCAATGCAACCATTTACATACTGGCCATCATTCCAGAAATCGATAAGGAAAATTGGTTTGGTATCGCGCATCTTCCTGACCCAATGGAACATGTACTCGCGCTGTTCTGGTGTGGCTAAGAGACTAGTATCTGCATCTTTACCTAGGGGCATATATGTGAATATCCAGCCGAACATACAACCTTGTTCGATCGTAAAATCGAGGAATTCTTCGCTACCTACCGCTTCTGCATTCTTTGAATGATAGCATGCACTAAATCCAAATGGGGCACCATATTTTTTCATATTCTGCATGCCCTGAATGACTTTCTGGTAGGTGCCCTTTCCTCGTCGGAAATCAGTAGCACTTTCAAAACCTTCAATGCTGAATGCCAGTCCAAAATTACCGGCTTCTGCAAGTGCCTTTGCGGTAGCATCATCGATCAAAGTACCGTTTGTAAATGCCAAGAATACGCAGTCATCATGAACCTTTGCAAGTTTTATTAAGTCGTCTTTTCTCAGCATTGGCTCCCCGCCCGAGTAGATATAGAAGTAAATTCCAAGTTCTTTTCCTTCCCTTATGATGCGATCGAGAAGCTCATAATCCATGGAATCGGTCTTATCATATTCTGCGGCCCAGCAACCCTTGCAGTGCATATTGCATGCACTTGTGGGATCCATAAGGATAGTCCATGGGATATTACAATCATATTTAACTTTCAGAATAGCAGTTTTATCTTGGCCGATTATTCCAGAATTGAATACAAAATTGATTAGAAAGCGTTTGCGAATTTTCGGATCGAGTTCATTGAATGCCCTCATTATGAGACCTCGATAGGGATTGTTGGGATCTTCCATCACCTCTTTTGCACTCAATAGCTGGCGCTTCATATCTTCCCGGAAGGTGAATTTCGTGAATAGATCTACAATTTTTGGGATGTTCTTCTCAGGATCCTTGTTTAGGTAATTAAGAGCAATATTCATTGCGCCTTTCCCAAACGCAAGTGAAATTGAATTCATATTTCTCTCCTCTTTCTTTCTATTGTCCGCAAGAGTGCTTTGTCAATACAACGACAAGTAATCTCTATGTTCTCTTTCAACATAAAACCCTCTCCTACAATCATATCCCTAGCATTTGCAGAATCAAAGCTATATTCTGCTGAATAAAAGCTCTTTCGGTAAAAAGAGAATGCGTAATACTGCTTTCTATAAGGGAGAAAAAGAGCGTCGTAGCTGCTGCTACCTGGACATAAGGCAGCCTAGAATTCTCGCTAGCAAAGAGACTCTCGATTTTTTTGCGAAGATTTGCGGCAGAATTCTCGAGAGTAGCCACAAGCTTGGTATCTTTTCGCTTGAGTCTGAGTGAAAGGTCAAGGATAATCGAAGCGTTTTTACCGTCTCCGATGTCGTTGGTAAAAAGCTGATATATCCGCTGAAGTTTCTGAGCTAGTGTTAAATTCTCCTGATGAGCAATAAGCTCGATTTTTTGAGTGATGGAGTTGAGCAATTCAACAACCGCATAATGAAAGATCTCATCTTTATTTTTAAAGTAATTATATATGTTAGAGCGGCTTAGCCTGCAAGCTGATGCTATATCACTAAAGCTAGAGTCATAGTAGCCTTGCTTTGAAAACAGCGTTAGTGCCGATTGAGCGATTTCTCGTTTCCTTTCGTCATAATCGACGATCCTTGGCATAAGCTTTGCCTCCAATTTCAAAATTTTGAGTAATTATTTATTTTGACATCTCTGTCAAATATAATTAATAAAAAAAATTTTGTCAATAATTAATAGGGGTTTCTATCTTTACTGTCTCAGTGCATCATCAAGTGCGATAATACCAGGCAAGGAAAGCCGTTCGAGATACTCCAAGAAAGCACGAGGGCCGGTGGAGATATGGATATTTTCAATTGTTTTTCCTGCGAAATGCTTTTCTGTTTCTGAACATATGATGGTCATTGAAGCTTTTTCCATCGCTCGGTGCAGCGAAAGGATATAGGGCGGAAGAGCTTCTAGTTTCTGTGCAAATTTGGATGATAAGCCGGCAGGTCCAGCCCAAAGGATGGTGCGGGCGTTTTCGAGCATAGCTTCCAGAGCGCAACTCTGGTTAATCCAAGCTGGATCCTTAGGATCGATGACAATTATCTTAGCAGGGTAGAAATGAGAGAATGGCGCAAGGGGCGCAGTATTATTGGGAAGAATCATTGCCATGGTATCGACTCTAGGAAGCATTGATGCCATCGCGCCATACTGCGCTTCGATCTCCTCGCCGCTGAATACCGCAACGAATGGCCGCTCAACCTTGTCTAGCACTTTTTCGAGGATTTTAAGCTCTTGTATGACGGTAGGACCGGCAATGTTAGCTTGTGTAAAGCGAGATACGCTTACGATGCTTGCATGGCGGCGCAGGCATACATTGAATGCATCATTGATGAATATGCCATCGCTCAGCTCAGCCAAGGAGCGGGCAAAGGCTTCATCATTGTCTTTTTCACCCGTTGCATATCGGAGATTTTCCAGCATATTGATATGGCCATGGATGATGTCTTTCCTTGATATTAATATGCCGGATGAGCCAACGCTCACATGGTGAAATTTGACGACCCTTCCCATGAGACTCTCTAGTTTCTGCGCGATTGGCAGAAGGCTATACGCTTCGTAGATTTGTTCGCGGGAGATGCCTGGCATGCTATGGGTCCCCGGATCTCCACGGTGCGAGCAGATGATTGGCGTTGCGCCACGCTCTAAGAGCTCTTTAATGACAGGAATCATTATTGCAACACGCATGTCCACAACTTCAGGCTGGGATGTCTCGCTGAGATCGATATTTGCGTCAACACGCAGGAGCACATAGCGGTTATGTAGATCGCCCACTTCTGCAAGACTTTTCTTTTGGAGACTTGATTCGCGTTGGAGTGCCTTCATCTTTGTAGAGATCATCGTTTCGACGATTTGAGCCGTTTCTCTGGCAGACTGTGCATTCAGGATTGCCTCACGGATGCGGTAGACGGGCATGCATGTGTCGGATATAGGAGCAACACCTCTATACACCGCACCTGCATTGCCATCGATAGTGATTCGTTCTCCTTCGGTTAAGGCAATATCGCCAGCGCCATGAAAGATAACCCTGCGGTTTTCGTAGTCTATTTCGATGTCTGAGCAACCGACAATGCAGGCCTTATTCAAGGTCATTGCTGTTATGGCTGCATGCGATGTGCGTCCTGGATACACTGTGATAATTGCACTTGAGAGATTAAAGATGTGGAAATCCGTCGGTTTTGTATTGACGGCAAAGAAAATTACGCTTTCTCGGCGTTTCTCCGCTTCCTTGAGGCGTTCGATAGTTATTATGAGTGTCCCCGAGACAACCCCACCATTGATCGGTATGCCTGTAGCCAGAGGCGGAACCCACTGCCTAAACCGAAAATCTGCCCTTGGTAGCGGAACATTTGCGTATGCAAGCTCTAAGCTTTCGATGTGTTCCTTGTATTTATCGAGTGTTATTATTCCACGCTTCAGAAAATCCGTAGCAGCTATAAGCTGTGCAAAAGACCCGAGTCTTGCTGCTCTAGCCTGTAATAGGTACAAAACGCCATCCTCGACCGTGAATTCGATATCGAGGTCCTGATGGTAGAAGTCGATTAGCTTTTTCTTGTATTCTGAGAGCTGATGAGCGATTTTTGGATTGATCTCTTCGATCGGCAGAGTATCCAAAGAGCCCATGACGACTTCTTCCCCTTGAGCTCTGATCTTGAAATCGCCAAATAGCGTATCCTCACCAGTGATGGGGTTGCGAGTCATTACAACACCACTCAGACTGTTCTCATTTAGATTTCCGAAAACGACCTGCTGAATAGTCACCGCAGTTTCTATAGTTTCATGGGAAGCGAGAGTTTTAGAATACAGGTTGACGGTCTTTGAGGTACGCGAGTCGTACACAAGCTCGATACAGGTAAAAAGCTGCTCTTCTTCATCAGTCAGGAAGGAAGGCCCTAAATATGCAGCTAGGAAAGACTCGAGTACTTCCGTCTTTTTGCGCTGCAGATAAAGGTCTGAGCCTCGAATCTTGCTTAGCGTAGCGCTATGCGCAACGCTTTGGGCGGCGCTGTCTTTGAATCTTTGTCTGGGATTTTGCTGGCTAAGACTCAAAGCGCTCTCGCAGTTTTCCAAAAAGCGCAGGTATAAAGTGTCGATGAAATCAGTCCCCTGTTTTTGGGATAGTGCTGCTCGCACCCTGGGCACAAGGCCAATATTCATGATTGTCGACATCATACCGGGCAGCGAGGTGAGAGCCCCCGACCTGACAGAGAGAAGCAATGGTCTATCCTCATTACCCAACAGTGCGCCAGTTATCATTTCTAGTTCGCGCAGCTTAGCAATAATTCCTGTCCTGATTTGATCGGTATTCTGGTTAATAGCAGCGAGAAGAGGATAGCTGAGAACAAAGGCTGGAGGAACTGGAAGGCCTATCTGCGCCATATCGATGATACTATTGCCTTTTCCGCCCAAAAAGGGGCGCAGCCACTGCTCCGGTTTGCGCCATGTTACCGCAATGTACGCGTCGATGCCTTTTTCTTCGATGTACTCCGAAAAGGAGCTCTTTTCCAATAGACGCTGATAGCGTAGATAGAGCTGACCCTCTCCTTGTTGCCGCTCCAGCTCTTTGTCTACGGCGGTGGAGACTTTCTCGACAAATTCGCTTAACACATGGATTTGGGTGCGGCGAATAAAATTGTTGAAAAACCTTGTCTTTATTTGAGAAAGTTTAGATGTTGGAACCCGATAATTTTCTAGAATTTGGTTAAGGCTACCCGTCATTTCATCGATTATCTCGGATTGAATATATTGTTGTAGTTCGGAAGAGATTGCCTCGAGGCTATGCTTGAGCCTAATAAAATCGGAGACCGACGATTCCCGCAGCTCTCCAAGTTCATTTTGTCGTAATTGGACATTCTGGATTCTAAGGCCTTTTATGCTAGAAATTGTAAGCAACTCGCGCATTACCTCAAGCGCATCGCGGATATTTCGAGGGGTTACTTCAGCAAAAAAATTGTTGGTTAAATCGTTTGCAAGAAGAAAAATAAGGCGCCCTAGTCCCAGATCGAGCAGAATGAGGTCATAGAGATCGATTCTGGATTCCAGGTACGATTCCTTTAGAAAGAATTTTACGCTTGCGAGGCGCTTAAAAGCATCAAGCTCTTTGTCTGCGCTGGAAAGATATTCGGGATTTAGAATACCTAGTAGGCCTTCGACCTCCGCGCGAAGAAAACATCGTTCGAAGATATCTAGATTATCGCGCAAATGCTGTCTAACTGTGGCCATGTCTCCTTCTTCATAATCCCAGAGGAATTGCAGGCGCTTTTGAAGATCGGTAGCTAGATCGATAAATTGTTCATCTTCATCGTCGGGTGAAAATGTATAGGCGAGAGCTACATAGCCTGCATTTATTATTGGCTCGGGATTTTTATGTGCAGCTAACTCTATATATGGATTGAGAAAATGGGTGATAATACGTGGAGAAAGGCGACGATGCACTTCTTTTCGCAGATCGCTGGCAAAGCCCCTGAGCGGGTCGTCTTCAGTACGATTCTCTTCGAAGGCCTCAGCATCCGAGCGGATTCGCTCGATCATTTCTTCGGCATCCTGGCGAACAGGGAATTTTTTTATAACTTCTCGCGCATAATAAATGAATTTTGAAGAAGGATTCCTTACGCTGGAAAGCATACTGCGGGTCTTATTTTCAACTTCGCTATAGATATCCTCAATATTGCTTTTTTGTATTCGCATGTCGGGAATAGAGCTGTCTGTCCCGATCAGCCTTAGGTTTATAAGAAGCTCGATGAGAAGCTGTATCTGCACCTCTTCGTTGTCGCTTTCGCGCACTCGGTCGAGATGAGCGAGGATGTTCTCCCATGTGTTCAAAAGGGAATGTTTTGGATCAGGTGTCACAATTAAAGTATTTGAATGATTCTGACGGATTGTCAATGTTCAAAGCAGAAATTCAGCTTATACGCGAGAACTAAGGTCGATGCAGGATTCGGAGTCTTATGATATGATGGATGCGAAAATTGTACAGGAGCACAGGGATGAGAGTCCTCAATTTCGGTTCCATCAATATAGATTATGTCTACAGCGTAGATGAATTTGTCAAGCCAGGCGAGACAAAAGCAGCGCGCTCGCTTTCGGTCTTTGCCGGCGGCAAGGGATTAAATCAATCCCTGGCAATGGCTAAAGCGGGGCTAAAGGTGGTACACGCGGGAAAAATCGGAAAAGAGGGAGAGTTTCTGGTCAAGACGCTAAAAGATGGTGGTGTGGACACTAAGCTTATTGAGATTTCTGATGTGCCTACGGGGCATGCGATTATTCAGGTAGATGATAAAGGCCGAAATTGTATTCTATTGTTCGGTGGGGCTAATCAGGATATCGGCGAAGCGTACATCGACCGCGTTCTTGTGGGCTTCGGCCATGGTGAAATGCTTATTCTTCAAAACGAAATATCCTCTATGTCGAGCATAATTGCCAAGGCAAAGACCAAAGGTATGACTATTGTCTTCAATCCATCTCCATATTCGAGTCTTGTTCCGAATTATCCTCTCGAGCTAGTTGATATTTTCATTATGAATGAAATCGAGGCGTCAGGTCTTTCGGGCGAGCATGATCCAGATAAAGCAGCCGGACTTCTTATGCGCAATTTTCCACAAGCGCTGATTGTGATCACGCTAGGAGAGGCTGGATCGATGTGTGCTCACAAAGGAGAAATCCTGCGACAAAAGGCCTATCGAGTTAAAGTTGTAGACACAACAGCGGCAGGAGATACTTTTTCTGGATATTTCATAGCTGGACTGGCTGAAGGAATGGATATTCAGAAAGCTCTTGACCTTGCTGCGCGTGCCGCATCTATCTGTATTACTAGAAAGGGAGCAGCCGACTCGGTGCCCTGGCGTAAAGAGCTTTAGGAGATATAAGGATCTAGAGGGGATTATGAAATTGTTTTCCAATTTGAGAGTGTTACTTATGGCATTTTTCATGCTGTGCAATCTGGTATTGGTATCTGCCCAACAGGACGGACTAACTCAGCAAGTTCAGCAGACCACTCCATCCCATAAAGATATTCAGCCTTTAGTAGGCGAATGGGAAGGGAAGCTCAAGATTGGTGCATCTAGTCTGAGAATCGTTTTTCATATTACGGATTCAGGCTCTGGCTATGTGGCCACGATGGATAGCCCCGATCAAGGGGCAAGGGGTATTCCTGTGTCGAGGGTTCGCATAGAGGGCAAACGTGTAGGGCTCGAGGTTTCATCTATTGGAGGTAGTTATACAGGAGCTCTGGATGAGCCAGGTAATCGGCTCGAGGGTTTCTGGAAGCAATCTGGTATGTCGTTTCCGCTCATTCTCGTAAAGCAATCACCTCCAGAAATCCATACGGAACAGAAGCAATCGCAAGACCTAGCGACTTCATTTCCTTATAGCATAAAAGAAGTCCAGTTTAATGGAGGAGCAGAAGGTGTACGACTTTCTGGTACTCTCACTATGCCTCAGGGGCAAGAGCCTTTTCCAGCTGTAGTGTTGGTCTCTGGTTCTGGTCCGCAGAACAGAGATGAGGAGATTCTTGGGCACAAGCCTTTTTTCATAATCGCCGATTATCTGACAAAAAGAGGCATAGCCGTGCTCCGTTATGATGATCGCGGAGTAGGAGCTTCCACTGGTGACTATCAAACAGCAACAACATTTGATTTTGCAGCAGATGCTGAGGCAGCTCTCGCTTTTCTTGTGCAGCAAGAAGGGATCGATGTGAATAATATCGGGATTATCGGACACAGCGAAGGCGCGATTATTGCCTCGATTGTGGCAGCGGGAAACGAGGCTGGCTATGCGAGCACCTACTGTGGAGGGCACGAAAGTACTTGTGACGCATGTGGATC
>ENA-UOYA01000319-UOYA01000319.1-activated-sludge-metagenome-genome-assembly--contig:-NODE-319-length-66629-cov-37.188782_pt1 | contig 66629 bp, 54 predicted proteins | sample MGYA00238163_ERZ764804 | MGnify/ENA primary metagenome ERZ764804 (study PRJEB28919, sample SAMN05720223) | activated sludge metagenome | isolation source: Anaerobic digester | place: Hong Kong...
CAAGAACCTTGGGGTCACACAAGAACCTTGGGGTCACACAAGAACCTTGGGGTCACACAAGAACCTTGGGGTCAGGTCTTGCATTATCACATTCTGCTAGCTATGATTTTGAAACGATGACGCAACCCCTGAGAACACTAGAGCTTATTGACAGGAGAGATCTGATCGGCTTTTTGGGGAGACGGAAAGCGGCGGTAAGCCCCATCAGCCTTGATTCGTTTTACCCCTTCTCAACATTCTCAAAAGGTTTGCTTACCGGGATTTAAGTGTGTATGATACACAAGAATGACTAGCGCTGATTTGATACGGGAACTACAGCGGGCAGGGTGGAAGCTGGACCGTGTGAGGGGTTCGCATCATGTGTTCAAGCACCCGGCGCGGGCTGGTCATGTGGTAGTACCGCACCCTAAAAAGGAGTTGGGGCGTGGATTGGTGCAGGCTGTCCGTCATCAGACTGGAATTGGAGAGGTGTGAAACTAGTATGCGTTACCCGATTGCGATAGAGCACGGAGATGATTCAAACGCCTGGGGGGTTGTTGTGCCCGACTTGCCGGGTTGTTTTTCTGCGGGGGATGGCTTGGAGGAGGCGATGATCCAGGCAGAGGAAGCTATTGTTGCGTGGATTGAAGCGGCAATGGATGCGGGGGAAGCTATCCCTATGCCTTCGGATGTGGAGACCCTTCAGGCTAAGCATCTTGCCTATAAAGAATGGATGTGGGCCTTAGTAAAAATAGATCCGGCTGTGTTGGATGACACTATAGAGCGGGTCAATATCAGCTTGCCGCGCCGCGTTTTGCGTCGGCTGGATGCGCAAGCCAGAAATGCTGGAGAAACCCGCTCTGGTTTTATTGCTAGGATGGCTTTAGAAGAACGCAGCGGTGTTTGATAGCGCAATTGTTCCGGGTGGAACTGTTGGGAACGTGAAACCTTAAGAAACCTCGGGGTCAGGTCTTTCATTATTACACATTTGCTTAGCTATGATTTTCAGACGATGACGCAACTCCTGAGAAGACTAGAGCTGATGGGCAGGAGAGATCCGATCGGCTTTTTGGGGAGACGGAAAGCGGCGGTAAGCCCCATCAGCCTTGATTTGTTTCATAGGGGTCATGGGGTCAGGTCTTTCATTATTACATGCGTATGTTATGCTTAAGGCACTATGACACGACCTTTAAGACTGGAATTGGCGGGTGGTTTGTACCACGTCACCTCGCGAGGAGATAGGCGGGAAGATATCTATCTAAGCGATGAAGATCGTCTGGTGTGGCTGGATACGCTGGCTGAGGTTTGTGCGCGCTTTCGCTGGAAATGCTATGCCTACTGTCAGATGAGCAACCATTATCACTTGCTTATTGAAACGCCAGAGGCGAATCTTTCTAAAGGCATGCGTCAATTGAACGGTGTTTATACCCAACGCTTTAACCGCCGTCATCAACATGTGGGGCATGTTTTTCAAGGCCGTTTTAAAGCTATTCTGGTGGAAAAAGACAGTTATCTGCTGGAGCTGGCGCGCTATGTTGTGCTGAACCCCCTGCGAGCCAAAATGGTAAAGCGTCTTGAGAAATGGCCGTGGAGTAGTTACCTAGCAACTTGTGGAGAAGCTGCTAGGCCGGAGTGGCTGGATTGTGAATTTATTCTTTCTAAGTTTTCAGCCCAGCGCGCCCGGGCGGTTTCCCGATATATAGCCTTTGTGCACGAAGGGCGGGGTGTTTCTAGCGTGTGGGAGCAGTTACAGGGGCAAATTTACTTGGGCTCTGAAACGTTCATCACCAAGATGCAGAGCTTGCTAGACCAGCAAATTTTTCCGGCTGAAATTCCTCGAGCCCAGCGACAGGCGGTTAAACGGGCACTGGTTGATTTTGCGAAAAAATATCCTCGTGATGAAGCGATCGCTCTTGCCTATTTGTCTGGCCAGCATACGATGGCAGCCATTGCGAAACATTTCGGGGTGCACTATACAACGGTTAGCCGAGCGGTGAAGAATCATGAGCACCGTGAGCAACAGCAGATATGCTAATGTGATAATGCAAGACCTGACCCTTGCTGACTGACCCTTGCTGACCCTTGACCCTTGCTGACCCCTTGACCCTTGCTGACCCCTGACCCTTGCTGACCCCATGACCCTTGCTGACCCCATGACCCTTGCTGACCCCAGACCTGACCCTTGCTGACCCTTGCTGACCCTGTGCTTGTGCTTGCTGACCCTGTGACCCTTGCTGACCCTGAGAAAGCGAACAATAGGCCGACTCAGGATATATTTTTCGTTGAACATCTGTCGGAATACTGGCGATAAACGCCGACTCCCGCTCTAAATTTTTCAGAGTATAGGAAACAATAGCAGAACTAGGATTTGTCGAGAATCTTCCGTTCAGAATCACGGTCAACCTTCATTCTTCCTTCAAGAAAACCCATAATTTTCGTGCTCTGGATAGGCCTGCTCTTTGCCAGATGGGCTATTCACTTCAACACCCACTCCTATAAAAACCTTCTTCGATTTAACTATTCCCCGCCTTGCAAGCAATAACAAATTACATCACAAATGCGATGGACTTCTTCATCCGTAAGAGCTCCAAATAAAGGCAGTGTGAGTACTTCACTGGCCACTCGATGAGCATTAGGGAGCTGCTTGGCTGCGGCTGAGGGTAAATGTTGGTAACAGCTATATTGGCTGCACAGGGGATAAAAGTATTTTCGGGTGATGAGGTTGAAAGCTTTTAGTTTTTCGTGCAGGGTGTCCCGGGATACGCCGGTGATTGCTGCGTTTATCCGTATTACTTGATATTGATAGCTGTTGGTAACGCCCGCAGGCATTTGAATAAGGCGCAAGCCTTCTATCGTTTCAAGTCTTTGTTTGTAAATGGCTGCAATTTCTGCACGGCGGCTGCGTTCTTCAGCAAGTTCATCCAGCAAGCTTAAACCTAAGGCGGCCTGCAGCTCATTCATTTTGCCGTTAATACCCGGCAGGATGACTTCTTCTTCATTTTTGATGCCAAAGTTTTTTAGTAATTCAATACGTTGTTTAAGAGCGGGATCTTGTACGGCTAACGCGCCGCCTTCTGCAGTGTGGAATAGCTTGGTGGCATGAAAACTGTACATGGTCATGTCTCCAAACGCGGCGATGGGTTGACCATTAATAGTGGTGGCAAAGGCGTGAGCCCCATCATAAATGACTTTCAGGCCGCGAGGGCGCGCCAGATTTTCAATCCCCTGTACGTCGCAGGGGATGCCGTATACATGTACTCCCAAAATGCCGCTGGTTTGTGTGCTAATGAGAGGTTCAATCGTCTCAGGGGAAAGGGTTAGGCTGTCGGGATCAATGTCGGCAAACACTGGAGTGATATGGTTCCAGCTTAAAACATGAGCAGTGGCCGGAAAAGTAAACGGGGTGGTGATGACTTCGCCTTTTAAGCCTAGCGCTTTGCAGCCCAGCATGAGTCCAATGGTGCCATTGTTAAATAGGGAAAGATGGGGGTTACCGAGCAGCCGGGAGAGGGCTTTTTCCAGCTCCTGGTGCTGGGCGCCGTTATTGGCTAACCAGGCCGATGCCCATATTTTTTCCAGTCGTGCTCGGTATTTCTCTAAGGGCGGCAGGCGTGGACGCGCGACGTAGATGGGGTTTTTAAAAGGAGAAGGTCGTAAGGAGACTATGTGTTTTGTGTTCATGGGAGTGGGGCAGAGAAAGTAGAAGGTCTTGAATTTATTAACCGTGCCCCTAGCTTGCGGCCGGGTATTTCTATTAAAAAATGTAGCAGGCTTGCCGTGCTCAGCAAAATAAATAAACACAGAGAGCTTGCTTGCATACTATTGAATTGCTTATAGCTAAATATCACCACAATAATGGGTACATGAATGAGATAAATAGGGTAAGAGATGTCGCCGATCCAATGCAAAAACCGCAGGGGGGCCTTCTGTAGCCGACCCAATCGTTCTGTAGGCAAGTCTTTCACCAACAAAAATACGGCGGCTAGTCCGATGCCTGTCAGTATGCTGGGATCTAGTTTTAAGCTTGAGGGCAGCCAGCTATTCCACCATCCAGGTTTTGCCAAGGTGATGAGGGCTATTGCTACATATCCTATTTTGTGCAGCTTATGCCAGGCATCTGCATAGACCCACAGCAAGACCCCCAGTAAGAAAAACCCCCACTGTGCGGGTGCTGCTACCACAATAAAAGCAAACCGCATGGCTTCATTAACAGGGCTAATTCCCAGTTTTGCAATACCAGCGGCATATAAGCTATCTAATTGTCCGGCCCAGGCTAGCCACATCCAGCCGGTGGAAATTCCTATGATGCAGATACTGATCCATAGCCAATAGGTCCTTACAGATACCTGATGTATAGCTGCCCGCTGCGCACCCCATAATAGTAGAGGCACTAACAGGTACCAGGTCCATTCTACGGTTAATGTCCAGCTTACGGTTAGGACATCGAAACTCAACGCATACGGCACCAGATGGCCTAAAGCTAAAAAATTAATCAAAAAATAGGGCCAATCTTCTGGCTTTGTTAGGGGCAAGCTGTGGCTGATCCCTATACTCACTATCAGTACGACCACCCAATACACAGGAAAAATGCGAAATGCGCGGTTGATTAAAAACGCCCACCAGGATAAGTGAGCGGCACTCTGTACGATCAAATATCCGCTCACTAAAAAAAACAACTGTACGCCTAACAGTCCACCAAAAACACTGATCCAGGGGATGGAAAGGCCGGTGTAATGAGAAAAATGGTGTGCAAATACGGTAATGACTGCGAGGGCTCGCAATAGATTAACGTTGTTGTGGTGTGTTTGAATCACAAGCGTAAAAGCAGAACTCCGTTCATTTTATTTCTTTAAGGAAATAATCAACTGCTGTTTTTAGGGTGAATGAATCCCAGCCCCTTGAAGCAGGCGATAAGCAGAGTCTCGGTAATTTTCCATTAAAAATTCTCAAAGAGAGGTTAGGCTGAAGAAGAAGGCAAATGTAGTGTTTTTAAGCCCGCAAGGGATAATAATCAATTCAGTAAGGTCTGAGGTTAATTTCATCAAGCTAGCTGCAAGGTGTAAGCCTTAGGGCGCATTGTCTGTTTTGCATTCCAGAGTAAGCTCATGGGCAAAATTAAATAAACCTTTTTAAAACCCTTTTTATGTCTCAGCCCCTTGTCAGCATTGTTATTCCTTCTTATAACCACGAGAAATATATTACGCAATGTCTTCAGAGTGCTCTAAACCAGACTTGGCAAAATATCGAGATTCTGGTGGTGGATGACGGTTCTACGGATAATACCCGGGCCATTCTGGAGGGGTTTGGACACTATCAGAACATTCACTTTCATTTTCAGGAAAACAAAGGTTCTTCTGCTGCTATCAATCGGGGAATTGCTTTAGCAAAAGGGGCCTATATCAGCATTTTGAATTCGGATGATTGCTACGCGAGTACGCGTGTGGAGCAATTGCTGCAAATGGCCCAAACCCATGCAGAACCTTGTTTATTAGCCACCGGAGTAGAGTTGATTGATGAACAGGGGGAGGTACTGCCGGAGGATTTTTGGTGGAACCGCATGTATGCGGACATGGTGGCGCGCTGGCAAGGCACGGATGCACAAGAGCAGGAGAGTCGATACGATATTTTAAGCTGGGGAAATTTAGCGGCTTCCACTTCAAACTTTTTCTTTCGCAAAGATTTGATTGAGAATTGTGGAGGGTTTCGTAAATACCGATATGTGCAAGATTGGGAATTTTTGCTGCGCGTGGCCCAGCTGGGCCTGGAGAGATTTTTGTTCTTCCCCGAGAAAAAACTTTTGCAGTATCGAATGCATGGCCAAAACACGATTTTGTCAGGAGTAGAAAAAAATCATGCCGAAGCGCTGTATATTCTCGGAAAAAACCTTAATTTACGCTATCCTGCTGCTAAATTAAGTCATCTTCGCCTTAAATATTTAAGTAATTATTTACGAAAATATAGCAACTATCAGCGAGAACAAGGTTTTAATACGCTATTAGTTGATTTTGAGCAATTGCAACATCGGGTAACAGGGCAAACTCATCATATTGAAAAGCTGGAGACCTCTTATAAGGATTTGGTGAGTTTGTTGGAAAAAGAGAGAAGCGATCAAGTAGCGCATGTGGAAGAGCTGGAAGCTTCTTTTCAAAGGATATTGACTCAAAAACATCAAGAGTATGCGCTAGATTTAGAGAGTATAAAAACTCAGCTACATGAAAAAAAGTTAGCGCTTGCTCTTCATAAAAACCTTTTAGAGCAAAGTAATGTAAATCTGCAGCATCAGCAAGCTGTGATTCATGCCCTACAAGCTTCTACTTCCTGGAAAATTACGGCTCCGCTGCGTTGGGGGAATCGCCAGCTGCGGAAAATACGCTTGGGTTTACTCTCATTGCAACAGTTACATGCTCGCCATGGGGGATGGCTACCTTTGTTCCAGGGCGGCTGGAGGATACTTAAACGGGAAGGTATTGCTGGCTTACGCCAACAATTGATTAAGGGTTTGAACTTAACGGCGCCTGAACGCCTGAGCAGCCCTGTAAGCACAGAGTTTTCCAGTGATCCCTACGCTGTTTGGGTTCAGAGCCAGCAAGCTGCTATTGAAAAAATGCGTCTGCAGCGCGCTGTCTTACTGGAGCAATTAAATCACCGACCTTTGTTTTCAATTGTGCTGCCGGTTCACAATCCACCTGAACAGTTGCTTAGGCAAATGCTGGACTCGGTTTTGGAGCAGTTTTATCCCGATTGGGAATTATGCATTGCGGAAGATGCTTCCACGGAGCCTTATGTGCGGTCAGTACTAGCTGAATATAGTGCGCGCAGCCAGGGCCGCTTAAAAATCCACTGGCGGGCGGAGAACGGCCATATTTGCGTGGCTAGTAATAATGCCCTGGCTTTGGCCCGGGGGGAATATGTGCTTTTAGTGGATCATGATGACTTATTGGCTCCCCATGCCTTGTTAAGCATGGCTTGCTGGTTAGACACTCATCCCTATTCAGACGTGGTTTATTCCGATGAAGATAAGGTAGATCTTCAAGGCAAACGGTCCTTGCCGCTTTTTAAGCCGGACTGGTCACCGACTTTGATGGCTTCCCAAAATTATCTGGGGCATTTGCTCTGCATTAAACGTAGCCTGCTGACTGCTATTGGGGGGTTCAGGCCAGGGTTTGAGGGCAGTCAGGACTATGATCTGGCCTTGCGATTAAGCGAACAAGCCAGCGCTATTACCCATTTACCCGATGTGCTGTATCACTGGCGTTTACATCCGGCTTCTACTTCCGCAAATTCTCAGGCCAAGCCTTATGCCCATGAGGCGGGCCGACTCGCCTTGGAAGAGCATTTGGGCCGTAAATATGGCGCCCAGCTAAACACGGTAAAGGATGGGGCTCATTTGTTTACTTATCAGCCTCGCTATCAGGCCCCTAGGGGTTTGATCTCTATCATTATCCCAAGCTTCGATAAAGCAGAATTACTGGAAGCTTGCGTTAAAAGTATTCTTCTGCGTTCAACTTACAGCAATTTCGAGATAATTATCTTAAATAACAATTCTAAAGAAGCGGCTACCTTCGAGTATTTTGAAAAAGCGCTTAAACAGGATAGTCGTATAAAAATAGTAAACGCTAACTTTCCCTTTAACTGTTCTTATTTGAACAATTTTGCTCTGGATTTTTGTAAGGGGGAGCTGCTCGTTTTTCTAAATAATGACACACAAATCATTACCCCTGACTGGCTTGAGCAAATGGGTGAAATCGCGATGTTACCCGACGTTGCCACCGTAGGGCCGATGTTATTGTATGAAGACGGCACGATACAACATGCAGGAGTGGTCGTTGGGATGGGAGGATGGGCTGATCATGTGTTTAAGGGGCAAAAACCTGAGCATATGCCTACCCCTTTTGTTTCTAATGTGACGACGCGGAATGTATTGGCCGTTACCGGGGCCTGTATGGTTATTGAAAGGAAAAAATTTGAGCAACTGGGCCGTTTTGATGAAGCGTTTGAAGTCTGCGGCAGTGATGTGGAAATAGGGATACGAGCGCATAAACAAGGCTTACAAAATGTTTATATGGCAACGGTTCAGGCTTATCACCTGGAATCTAAAACCCGGGATCCTGCCGCGATCTCGCAGGTGGATTTTGAACAATCTGCTCTTAAATACGCCCCTTATCGCACAGCAGGGGACCCTTTTTATAACCCTAATCTTTCTACGCAACATACGCATCCTACCCCAACTTCACAGCCCTGGACGCTGTTATGAGTTTTTGGAAAAAAAAGCCGGTGGCAGTGGCCTGCCCATCCCCTTCTCCTGCGGCAGTCGTGGAAGTTCCCGAAGTGACACCCCTGCGCGGACGAGTTAGCGCGCTGACTGAACCACGTCTCAATTTGCTACTCCCCTCTCTGGATGAAAAACATATCTTTGGAGGGATTGCGACGGCCTTATCTTTTTTTAAAGTATTAGCCGCAGATGATACGGAGTTAAGGATTATCCTGACAGACCAGTCACAAGCCCCCTTGCTGGAATCAGCCTCCTGGAAAGACTGGAAAATTCTGGATGGCATGCACGAGGATATAAACGGCAAAGTGATTGTACCGATGGGGGATAGATGGGCACGCAGCTTAGCTGTGCGCAGCAATGACCGCTTTATTGCCACTGGCTGGTGGACTGCTTACAGCTTGCTGCGCTTACTGGACTGGCAAGCCAGTGCTTTTGCCAAAGCAAAACAAAGTTTTGTTTATTTGATACAGGATTTTGAACCCGGTTTTTATCCCTGGTCTAGCCGTTATCTGATGGCCTTAAGCACCTACCAAGATCCCAGCCCTGTGATTCGGGTGTTTAATACCCGCCTCTTACAAGATTATTTTGCAACTTATGGCTTGCCCGATGCACAAGAATATGCCTTTGATCCCCAACTGAACAGTGTTCTGGCGACAGCACGTCAGCAATTAATCAGTTCTGAAGGCCTCTTAAAGAAAGAAAAAATATTGCTGCTTTATGGACGACCGGGAACCCCCCGCAACGGTTTTGAGCTGGCCTGCCAAGGCATCCAGCACTGGGCTAGCCAAGATAGTCAGGCAGCGGATTGGCAATGCGTTTCAGTAGGGGAGTCCCATGCGCCTATCCCCTTGGGAAACGGTCGTTACCTAAGCTCATTAGGCAAACTGGATTTAACCACTTACGCAGATTGGCTTACTCGCTCAGCGATGGGCTTATCCCTTATGTTCTCGCCCCATCCCAGCTACCCTCCGCTGGAAATGGCGGCTTTCGGCATGCGTGTGATTACCAATACTTATGCCAATAAGGATCTGTCTGTACTGAGCCCTTTCATTGCATCCTTACCGATTGTGACTCCAGAATCTATTGGTACTCTTTTGATGCGCTTATCTAGCCGTTATCAAGAAGGCAATACCTCTTTAGCAGACGACATCCGTCCTTTATTTGCTTCAAGTCAGAATCCTTTTCCCTTTATGGATGCCCTTAGAACTTTTTGGCGAAATACTTAGGAGTCGTTACTTGCCGATCTTGTGCAATTTTCATACAGAAAAATAAGCTCTGTTTTCTAAAAACCGCATAGAACTAAAACATAAGCTATTAAACTGAGCCTTTTATTTGTAAGCATTGATGGGGGCGCTGCTGGGTGCCTCTTTTACTGACTACTCTTTCATGCGAACTACTCTGCGTTGTCGAAATCTTTTCAGCTTTTTGCTAATTGTCGTGCTGATGACAGGCGTTGCTCAAGCGCAAACAGAGCGTTTTTTATCTGAAGGGGATATTCTGGGAGAGATTCCTCGAGTATTTTCAGCTTCCCGTCTGCCACAGGCACCCGAAGACTCTCCCGGAGCGGTCACGATTATTGATCAGGAAATGATTAAGGCTTCGGGGGCCAGAAACGTAGCCGAATTATTTCGCCTGGTTCCTGGTTTTCAGGTAGGTTTTTCACGGGGGAGTAAACCGGTAGTGACCTACCATGGTTTGTCTGGAGCGATTTCCCAGCGCATGCAAGTGTTACTCGATGGCCGCTCGCTCTATACCCCTTATTCTTTCGGGGGGGTGGATTGGAGTTCTCTGACCATCAGCCTTGAAGACATTGAGCGCATTGAAGTATTGCGAGGCTCTAATTCTGCCTCTTATGGGGCGAACGCTTTTTTAGGGGTGGCCAACATTATCACCAAATCCGCTGCGCAGAGTACGGGACTACATACGAGCGTGAGCGCAGGCAGCAATCAAATACGGGATGGGGTGGTTCGTTTTGGAAGTCGTAGTACTCACTGGCAATGGCGGATTTTAGGAGGCAGTCGACAGGATGACGGCTTACTGAATCTGAAAGATCATTACCGCAATAATTTTTTAGACCTGCGTAGTGAATTGCAGTTGAATGAAAGCGATGAGCTTTCCCTGTTAATGGGGGTTAACCGAAGCAAATCCGAGGTCGGATTTGCCCGCAGTTATATTGATCCTGAACGCACAGAAAAAACGGACTCTTCTTTTGGCTTGCTGCGCTGGCGGCGTACTTTGTCGCCTGACCATGAGATTTCCCTGACAGTCTCTCGCACCAAAGATGGGGGCGAAGATCGCTTTATTCCAATCCCCACTTTGCCAACATTAGTGATTGACTATGGTCGGCGGGCGGTACGCGATAGTATTGAGTACCAACATTTTTTAAGCTTGTCAGGGCAATGGCGAGCTTCATGGGGTGCCGAGTATCGCCGTGATAGCGTGCAAGCCCCTCAATTGTTCAATACTAATCAAGTACAACGCGCTAATTCTTTGCGAGCCTATACCAATTTTGAATGGCAGCCTTCCACGGATTGGACTTTTAATTTAGGAGGCTTACTTGAGCGGGATTCCTTGGCGGGAACTCAATTCGCCCCCCGCTTAGTGGCTAACTGGAAGTTGGCACCGTATCAAACGCTTAAACTAGGATATTCTCATGCGTTCAGAACCCCTTCTTTATATGAGCAGCGGGCAGATACCCGATATGTTCTGGATGGCACCACGGTAGATATTAGATATCTTTCACTGGGGGGCTTAAAACCAGAAACCGTTCGTACTACAGAGTTGGCTTATTTAGGAGAATGGCGCGAGGCTGGTTTTTCAGTGGATGCGCGGCTATTTCGCGAACGAGTGGCAGATCTGATTACACAGCAGAACTACCTTTTACCTCCGAATCAGGAATTCGATCCTACGGGACTTGCTGCAGACTTGCGTAACACGGATGCTGCACATATTACGGGGCTTGAGTATCAATTACGCTGGAGACCCTCTTCTCGTAGCAGTGTACTGTTTAATCACTACCTAGCACGGCGAGAAGCTTCAGTGGAGTTTGTGAAGCAATCTATTCCTGCTCACAGTTTTAGTTTGCTAGCTTCCTATGCCATTACACCAGCGTTTACTCTTAGCACTTTGCTGTCGCAGACCTCTACTCTGAAATGGATTGGAGAAAAAGTAGGGGTGGGAGCTCAGCGGGAAGCTACTTTACGAGCTGCTTATGCGCTAGACCTAGGCGCTAGTCGCGGTACCTTATCCCTGACTGCTAAACGTGCTTTTGGCAGCAATGCTGAATTCCGTGGCCCTAAATATTTGCCTCCTAATTCGCTGTTAAAACCTCTTGCGCCGCAACGTTTGGCTAACCAGCTCTGGTTAACGCTGACCCTGGATTATTAACATCATGCGCAGGGGCCTGTTATTTTTTTGCAAAACCAGACTATGGCTGCTGGTTCTGCTATGGCTGACATTAATACATTCCGTTTGGGCCAATAATATTGTTATTCTGGTCAGCGGGCAGGGAAGTAACTACACCGAGTTGTTAGAAAGTTTGCAAGCTGAAATCCGTAAAACACCTAACATCCGCATTAGCACGGCAACTTGGGGGACGACGGGTTGGGAAGCTTCACTGAACAATATTATTTATGGCAACACTCAGTTATTAATTGCTGTAGGCAGCAACGCGACCAAGGTAGCCTTGGAATCTACTGATACCCGTATTCCGGTTTTATGTATCTTGCTACCCAAAAGTACTTACGAAGCGATGCTGGTTACGGCCAGAATCAATTCAAGTCAGCGCCGTATTTCTGCTATTTATCTGGATCAACCATTAAATAGACAGTTAGACCTCATCAAGCAGGCGCTGCCAAAAAATAACCGTCTAGGGGTAGTGCTTGGCCCTGAATCGAGCCGCGATACCGAGCGCCTGCAAATATTGGCTGAAGCCCGAGGCCTGGCTTTGACGGTGGAACGGGCTCAGCGGGACTCTGCTCTATATCCCGCCTTACAGCGTGCTTTGGCCGATGCGGATGTGTTTTTGGCCGTACCCGATCCGTATGTGATCAATCCGGAAACTGCCCAGAATGTACTGTTAACTTCCTTTAGACAGCGAGTACCCGTCATTGGGTTTTCAGCGGCTTACGTGCGTGCGGGTGCTTTAGCGGCTGTATTTTCTTCACCGGCCCAGATTGGTACTGAAGCAGGCGAAATTGCCCGGCAGGTGTACCGTGGCCAGCCGCTGGGGGCGGCTAAATATCCAAAATATTTTTCAGTGGGTATAAACCGGCAAGTGGCTAATTCTTTAAATCTCGTGCTTGAAGAGGAAACCACGCTACGCGAGAAACTGCAGAAGCAAGACCGGGAATGATTACAAAAAACTACGGTACAGGATTTCAGATCCGTATGATGGCCATTGCCCTGGTACCGGTACTGATTCTGGCAGTCTTGCTGGGGGCCTATATGATCTTGCAGCGTCAGCAAGATCTGGCTATTGGTTTGCAGCAACGTGGACAGTTATTGGCACGTCAACTAGCGGCCGGGGCAGATTATGGCTTGTTTTCTGGTAACCAGACTGCTTTGCAAGCCTTGACCAATGCTGTAGCGCGCGAACCCTCGGTTACTGCCGTAATGATTGCAGACCGTAATGGAAAATCCGTTGCAGTCTATGGTTCACCGTCGATTACTGAGCTGGTTAGTATGCAGTTACCCACGGCTATACAGGCCGGGCAAGCTACTCAAAAGCAGGTAGCACAATCCATTACCTTTACTGAACCGGTACGCTCGCCAAGGCTCATTGTCGATGATTTTCCCGAAGGAAATGATAAGGGCTTTAGCCCCATACTGATGCCTCAAAAAGGGTCTGCAGCTACTGCTGAGCAGATCACCGGTTTGGCGGTAGTGGTAATGTCTACTGAAATCATTCAACAGGAACAAACACGGTTTGCCCTGGCAGTCTCCGGCTTGTTGGCTCTGGTATTAATAGGGGCTTTCCTGGTGACCAGAAACATGAGTGCGCGGCTTTCACGCCCTGTGCTTGAGGTGGCCGCAGCTGTAGAGCGGATTGGGCGAGGAGAAGACGGGGTACGAGTTAGAGGCAGTTCCATCGGGGTCTTGAATTTGTTAAGCAAAGGGCTTAACGAAACGGCAGAACAACTAGAGCGTTCTCGCCAGGAGTTGGAAGAACGTGTCGCCCAAGCTACTGCTCAGTTACTTGAGAAAAAAGAGCAAGCCGAAAGAGCGGATCATTCCAAAACCCGTTTTTTAGCGGCAGCCAGCCATGATTTGCGCCAACCCATGCATGCGCTCAGCATGTTTATTACAGCCTTATCTCACGTACGCAGCGAAGAAGAACGGGCGCATTTAATCCGGCAGGCGGGAGCTGCCACCGTTGCGATGGGCAATTTGCTCGACGCCTTGCTGGATATATCAAAACTGGATTCAGGAGGAGTCAGAACAAATATCAGCTCTTTTCCAATACAAAAAGTATTAAACCGTATCCGCGATACCTTTACGGAGATTGCTAGTAAAAAAGGGTTGGAGCTGATCGTACGGAATAGTGATGCTTGGACTAGAAGTGATCCGATTTTGATCGAACGCATTTTAGGAAACCTAGTCAGCAACGCTATCCGCTACACCACGCCAGAGCAGAATATGAGTGGCAAAGTATTAGTGGCAGCACGGGTTCGGCAAGATCATATCTTGCTCCAAGTGCGAGACAACGGTAGTGGTATTGCTCCTGAATCTCAGGAAATTATTTTTCAAGAATTTGTTCAGCTCTCCAATCCAGAACGGGATCGCAGCAAAGGGTTGGGACTGGGTCTGGCTATTGTTAAGCGGCTTGCCAACTTGCTAGAGCATCCTTTGACATTACGGTCTTTGCCACAGCAAGGCTCTACTTTTGCGATTCGCCTACCGCGTGTAGTAGCCCCTGCCATATTTAGCTTGGAAACATATGGGCCAGACAACCCTCTATCGGATAATCTTACAGGACTTAAACTCTTAGTGATTGATGATGATTCCCTAGTGCGCGACAGTCTGACGCATCTATTGCTGCTTTGGGGGTGCCAAGTGGAACAGGCGGCTGGGGGTGTAGGTTTGGCGCAAACCTTATACGGACGACAGTGGCACCCGGATGTGGTTTTATGTGACTATCGGCTCGCAGATGGCATGGATGGAATAGCCCTTATCCGTTCCCTGCGGGAAGTTTTTGGCCAGACACTGCCGGCAGCCATTATTACAGGGGATACCGAACTGCAGGCTTTACGTAATCTAGGGCAGGAAAATATTCGCGTTCTCTATAAACCTGTACGCTCGGCACAATTACGTTCGATGATCAAAAACCTGCGTTCTGCCGTAGATTGATTTATATTGAAGCGGGTGGCTCAACACCCACACCGAGTAGTTGCACATCCACTTGCTGAGCGTGGGTAAGAGGGGTCGAATCCAAAACCGGGAAAGCGAAAAAAGCAATATCCTGATCTTGCCAGTCTCCAGAAAGCAGAACATAGGCCTTTTCAACCGGGTTTGTGGTTAGTAGCTGTGTTCCTGTGTTGAGATTTTGCAAACGAAAAACCGGTATGGTTTCTGCACTAGCCTGGCCAGGAACAAAAAACGTTGCTCCCTCAAAACGAAAATTTGGCATAGTTGCTTCGATAGCAGCGCGCTCCTGTTCATTCGCAGTAAAAAAATGACTTGCGTTTTTCTCATTAAAAAAACGATAAACCGGAATATATCCCTCCCGCGGCTGATCGTCTCCACTAAATACTGGACCGTCTAAACGAAAATCGGGAAAACTCCCACTCGTGAGTACAAGCTGTTCAGAAGGGGAAGCCGTATAAAAAAGATTACCTGTGGACACCTGCGTAAAACGCACAATATTATCCGGCGTAAGAGCAGGGGGTGGAGGCGGTGGGGGAGGTGGATCAACGACTACTGATTCCGCTTTTGCAAAAGAAGTAAAACTAAAACTTATTTCTGGTGTATCGGTGGGGTTAAAAACCGTCAAGGTCACTTCAGTAGGTGTGTCTACGTTTATATCCACTACTTGTCTGCGGTCCGCACTGATGCTGCTTAAGCCGGTCCCGTTGGCCCAGATCACATCATTTGTGCCAGAGGGAGTCAAAAATGCATGTACTTCAGCAAATGGGCTACGCATATCGAAACGGTAGCTGGTCCCAGGCTGCAATACAAAGGTATATAAATAGGCTGAATTAGCAGATAAGGCAACGTTATCTAACTCTAAGGCTGCCGCCCTGGGATCAATATCTATCTTTAGATCTACCGGATAGGGTTTATCTTTTTGCCAAAAAGACAGATCGATTTTGGTAAGAGGTTGTAAAGCCATAGTGCTAATCGTACCTAAAATACTTAAGTGCAACTCCTGTTGAGGGAGTGATAAGGGGAAAATACCCCAGTTAAAGCATACGGTACCAAGAAATAGCGGTTTTGTGGAGCGACCTTAAGAATTACACCTAAGGGTGCAGAAGCTGAGTTTTCTGCGAATTTGATGCAATTATTGCATCAAATATTGATCAATTTCTGCAACTACAGCCTCGGCAGGATAGCCTGCTGCAGAAAACAGCCGCAACCGGGCGGTCAAATAATCGTACCGTGCCTGGGCTAAATCGCGTTTGGCGACAAAGACTTGGCGTTGCGCATCTAGCACATCCACATTGGTTCTATAGCCCGCTTGCAGACCTCGGCGTACTCCCTCTAAGGCGACTTCACTGGAATCTACCGCTTTTTTATAGGCTTGCACTTTTCCTAAACCACTTAAGGCTAATAAAAATCCGCGCCGTACACTCAGTTCGGTAGCGGCTATCTCAGCATCTAAATCCGCCTGAGCTTTTTGCAAGAGGGAACGGGATTGTTCCGTCAGGGCATTGACATAGCCACCACTGTAGAGAGGCAAATTCAGCTGTATACCCACCGTTTTTTGCAAGGTAGTCTGATTTAAAGTACTCAAGGATTCATTACTGCTTTTAGAAATACTTCCTACCACATCTACACGGGGTAAATGGCCAGAAAAGCTCTTTGAAACCTCGGTTTGTGCGGCCTCAAATGCCAGCCTACGCAGTTGAATAAGAACACTGTTTTGATAGGCTTGTGATAACCAACTTTGCAGGGAATCCGCCTCAACGGTGGGTGGCAAAAAATCCGGCTTGATGGGAGCAATCTCTTCCATTTTTTTGCCGGTAATGGCTTGTAAATCCCGTCGAGTTATTTCGATAGCATCTTTGGCATCCAGTAATTGCGCTTGTGCTAGATCGAGCCGGGCGTCTGCTTCAGCGACTTCTGTGCGGGTGCCCTCTCCAGCCTGGAAGCGACGCTGGGCTAAGCGGCGCTGTTCGGAGACTGCATCTACCTGTGCTTGAAGCAGCTTGAGTTCCTCTTGTGCGAGTAGTGCTCGAAAGTAAGCTTGACCCAAGCGTTCTACTAATTCTAGTGCACGGGAAGTTAACTGTACTTCGGAATAAGTAGCCTGCGTTTCTGCCTGACGGTAGCGCATGATGCCCTCAGGATTAAACAGGGGAATACGCAGATTTAAGCTGCGTTGAGGAGCGGTGTAGCTTAAATCCTGCTCCGTGGTAGTGCCTTGTTGATTAGGAAATTCACGCGAACCATGAACCCGAGGCCGACTGGCTGTAAAAGATAAGTTGGGCAATAAACCGGATTTAGCCATGGGTAGCGCTTGTAAACCGGCATCCCGTTCAAAACGGGCGGCCTGAAATTTCGGATCGTAATGTAAAGCGGCTTGATAAGCCTGCGCAAATCCCTCGGCCCATGCCGGCGCGCTAAGGAGGGTGAAGGTACAGGCTGCACTAGCTACGCCCATTATTTTTTGAAAGCGAGTTTGCATGACAGCTCCTTACTGTTCAGTTAAAGCCCCGCGGATGCGGTCTTTCAAGGGCTTGAACAAATAGCTCAAGAAAGTACGCTCGCCTGCCCGCATAAATACTTCAGCCGGCATGCCGGGGCGAATCTGATGATGACGCAAGGCTTTCATCCCTTCTTCAGTCACTTCAACACTGGCTTTGTAATAAGGAAGATTTTGCTTTTGCTCGAACAGAACATCGGCTGAAACGTTTACCAATTTCCCAGGAACATGAGGGGTAGTAGCCTGATTAAAGGCGGGGAACATAATGTCTACATCTAAGCCAGGATGGACTTTGTCTATCAGATGGGGAGCAATCTGGGCTTCAATTTTCAGCCGTTCGCTAGCAGGTACTATCTCCATCAAAGCCGCACCCGCACCCACCACGCCGCCAATGGTGTGCACATTCAGGCCCACTACAATTCCTTCAACAGGAGCCTTGATTTCGGTATTGGCCAGCTCGAATTTCAGGGCTTGAATTCGATTAACCAAGGCTGAGCTTTCTTTTTGTACTTCAGTAAGTTGCGATTCGACTTCTTTGCGCAGTTCTTGCTCACGCGTATTCATTCGGGCTTTTGCTTCGGCTACCGACTGTCGTGCGCGTCCAATATTTCCAATATCTTCGGAAATAGCTCCGTTGATAGAAGCGACTAAACGTTCCTGCTCGGATAGTCTGTTCCGTGGTAAATAACCCTCGTTTGCTAACTCTCTTTGATTACGCAGCTCTTCCTGCAGCAAGCGTAACTGCTCTTGTTTAGCTTTTTTAGATTCTTCCAGGCCCTGAATCTGTGCCAAAGTTCCGCCAATACTTTCTTTGACAACGGTCATTTCTCCAGCAAAGCTGCGTTTACGCGTCAAAAATAGCGCTGTTTGCAGCGATATCGCGTTGGCTGCACGAGGATCTGTTTGGTTTTTTAAAAGTTCTTCTGGAAAACGAATAGTTTCCAGACCCAAGCGCTCAGCCATCATGCGGGCTTCCACAGCCATACTGGAATACCATTGGCCTGTGGCAATATCCAGTTGAGAACGGGCTTGTGTAGGATCGAGCCGGATCAACACTTGCCCTTCTTTGACCAGATCTCCATCTTTAATGCTTATTTCGCTAATTTTTCCCCCGGTAAGAGGCTGTACAGCTTTACGATTTCCGGACACGACGACTAGGCCAGAAGCTGGAGTACCGGCATCTAAGGGAGCCAGCCCGGCCCACAGCAAAAAGCCACCAAAACCTACCAACAGCAGTAACCAGCCCCAGCGCCTTTGTTTGGCGTCATTCATGTCTAGCACAGTTTCTGCAGCCGCTGGGGTGGCAGTGGGTAATTGTCTAACGTTATCAATAGGGTCTGTAGATTGTTTAGGTGAATTCATGATGCCAATACCTGCTTTTTAGTCAAATGCAAACGTGTCAAGATGCAGCAGCGTTGCCTGTTTTGGGAACTTCGGTAAGACGCCCGACCAAGGGTTGTCCGGTTTTTTGCTGAAGCGCTGCCAATACTTGGTCTCGGGGACCAAAAGCCAGCAAATTGCCATCATTAAGCATGAGCAGCTTATCCACTACAGCCAAGGTGCTCATTCTGTGAGTGATCAGAAATACGGTTCTACCCTGGGCTTTAAGTTCTTTAACCGTTTCGTTTAAGGCGCGCTCGCCGATTTCATCCAGATTCGAGTTAGGCTCGTCCAGAACAATAAGAGAAGGATCTCCATACAGGGCACGCGCTAGGCCGACCCGCTGACGCTGCCCGCCGGATAAGGCACTGCCTGCCGATCCGATAGGCGTGTCGTAGCCTTGGGGAAGATGCAAAATCAGATCATGCATCCCAGCTTTGCGAGCGGCTTCAATGACTCGCTCTGGGTCTACTTCCCCAAAACGGGCAATGTTTTCAGCCACTGTCCCGTCAAAAAGCTCAATATCCTGTGGCAAATAGCCGATATGCGGCCCTAAATCATCTTTATTCCAGTGATAAACATCTGCGCTATCCAGGCGTACTGAACCGGCTGCGGCTGGCCATACGCCTACTAACACTCGGGCTAAAGAAGACTTTCCAGAAGCACTAGGGCCAATCACCGCCACAACATCGCCTGCGTCCACCTTAAAGTTCAGCCCTTTTAATACCTGGTTACGAGTGCCTGGAACAACCACTGTTGCAGCCTCAACACTGATATGACCTGCTGGTTTTGGCAATGCCATGCCTTCTTCGCGGGGAGGATGAAAAGACAAAATCTCTTGTAAGCGTTTATAGGCAGCACGGCCCGATACAATCTGCTTCCAGTTACCAACCACCATTTCGACAGGCGCCAGGGCTCGGCTTACTAAAATGGAGGCTGCAATCATCATCCCTGCTGTCATCTTGCCTTCTAGAACCAGCAAGGCGCCAAAACCTAGTACCAGGGATTGCATGCTAATGCGCACAAATTTAGTCATACCATTCATCATGACGGCTTGATCACTGGCCTGTGCTTGGCTCTGCAAATGTTTCTGATGCACGCTATACCAGCGTTTGCGCACATTGGGTAACATCCCCATGGCTTCAATAACTTCTGCATTGCGCAGATTATTATTCAAGGCCGTAGTGGATTGAATGCTGAATTTTTGTGCTTCTTCCAATTTTGCTTTAGAGGTGCGCTCATTAATAACTGCTAGTACTGCAATCACAATTGCACCGAATAGGGCAAATATTCCAAGCGGCACAGAAAACATAAAAATCACAATCAGATACAAGGGCAGCCAGGGTAAATCCAGTACAGAAATGAGCGCTCCTCCGGTTAAGGATTGACGTACAGTATTTAAATCCTGAATGGGTTGTGAGGTATTGCTGCCTGGTTTAAGCAAATTGCGTTCAAAAGAAGCCGTAAATACCCGGCTGTTTAGAGTATTGTCCAGTCGCGCGCCCATCCTTACCAATACACGGCCACGCACCATTTCCAATGCACTCATAAATAAAAATGCACCTACTACCAATATTGTCAGTACCCAAAGCGTGGTTTCATTGCGGCTGCCCAGTACCCGGTCATATACCTGCAACATGTACAACGACGGCGCCAGCATTAGCAAGTTTAAAAATCCGCTAAACGTAGCCACTGTGAAAAAGGCATTGCGCAGAGTGCTCATGACACTGCGTAATTCATCCGACTTAGGGGGTAATTGAGGTAAAGAAGGTGGTTTCATAATATTTTTCTATAAAACTGCAAGAACAATCCCGATCAGTTGAATGTCACGACAACTGATCGGGTTGTGCTTGCACACAACGGAACTTAAAAACTTTTTTAATAAAGGCTCGGTGGATTTTCTCGAACATACGGCTAATAAATCTTCTTAATTTTTACAGTGGTTTTAAGGTACGGCTTCAAACGAGTCTTCTTTTTTCAGGGTAATTGCCTTTCCCGGTAGGCTTGCACTGCGCTTTTTAAGTGCAGCTAGCCGGGTAATTTCTCCTGATTTATTGCGTTGTAAGCGTAGTACTGCCGAATTAGGCGGAACATGCGCCGCTACATCTTGCAGGCGCAACCAATCAGCCAGTCCTTCACGGGATAAAAACCCGCCCGAAAAAGCCCGAAATACAGCCAGCTTTTCTAACTTTGGCGCCAACAAAGGCCGATGATTCAGAGTTAGAAATAACATGGTGGCCAAAAAAGCCATGCGTTCATTACCTTGTTCAAAAGGGTGCAAACGCAACAAACCTTCAGCCTGGGCTGCGGCCAGATCGGCCGCGCGTAAAGGTTTTCCCGCAAAAGCTAAAACAGTTTGAGGCCAAGCCAGAGCCATAGAAAGACGCACTAAATTAAAACCGGTTTTTTGGCCCCCGTGCTCAGCTACCATCCTTTCATGGGCGGTCAGCATGGTGCGCAGGGATAACCAGATTGGCTCAGCCATCAGAGCGTCCTGTTGCTAATTTAGGCGCGGCTTCTGAGTTCATTTGGCGCAGTACATCCCGCTCCGAGCGGGCTACCTGCTCTAAAGCCGCGACCTGGCGGGCAAATTCAGGTTCATAGGGGGTTAAGGTCACGCCCAGCGGAGTTTCCAACACATATAGCTGATCCCCTTTATCTACCCGTAGCCGAGCCAGGACTTCCCGCGGCAATACGATGCCTGTGGAATTGCCTATGGTGGTGACTTTAACAGTAATCATGCAAGCATTATAACATAAGTTATAATGCTTGCAAGTACTGTGTGGGAATTAAGTTGCAGAGGCAGCAGGGCCTGGCAAGCCCCAACCTGCTTGAACGATCTTCCGCCCTAACAGTTTAAATAAACCATGAAAAGGCACGGCTTCTAATTTAAGAGTGATCTTTTCATCTGCCAAAGTCACAAAACTGATTTGCCACCTTAAGGGATGGGAAGAGTCTTCTACCTGGCTACAGTGGACTTCGGTGACTAAGTTGGGTTGCACCCCCAGCACCTTGACGGGATCTGCATTAAAAGAGCGCCCCAGCTTGGCACGGGCTGCGGTAGCCTCATGATGCGCGGCCGCCAAAGTGCGTCGCAATACCGGATCGGCATCTTCTGAGGCCTGGGCTGACCCTTCTACCAGCGGTGCCATTTGCAGTAAACACTGATGGGCCAGACGCCGGGTAAGATGCAAACGCGTAAGCAGCCCTTCTGCGCTGGCAAAATTGATTTCTAACCTATCATCGATAGGAGCATACCGGATCTGAATTTGCTCAAGCATAAAAATGAGAAATACAAGGAAATCAAATTGAATTATAACTTGGGTTATAATTTATGGGCAGGGCTGGTTTCCCACTCGGAAAAACAGCTTCGTTAGTACATTCTTTAAAATGCCAATTTCATCAAAGGGCTAACTATGACTAAAACTACTGTTTTTGCAGACCGTCTTCAAAACATATCCATTCAGGGCAATCTCGTCCGCATGGAGCTGGCTGTTGTAGGCATTCCTTCCAAAAAAGATGCTCCCACTCCTGTAGAGACCACACACCAACTCATCATGCCACTAGAAGGTTTTGCGCAAGCGGTCAAAATGCAAGCCAATATTTTTAATCAGCTCACCTCACGCACTAAAGCGGGTGCAGAAAACGCTGCCAAGGAGCCAGAGAAAGCTGCAGATAAAGCCGAAGCTCTTAAAGCGGAGGCGAAAAAAACCGGTAAATAAGGGTTTGTTTCCAAAAACCTTCTGTATGGCTTGTGTAATCCCAGCAGAAGGTTTTTTTATCCCTTTTTTCAGAGTTTATTCCTATTTTGCTGGGGTGAATGCTCAAACTACTTTCAAGCGCAGCAAGGTTTGCAGCTGATCGGATTCAAACTTCTCTGCATGCTGTTTCAATACCATGAGCTGCTCTGCAGTGTCTTCTACGGCTTGGTCTGCTTTCATGATTTTCTGACCCAGGCGCATCAAGGTTTTTTGGGCAAACGTGGCCCATTGAGCTGGGGTTGCCTGGCCCTGCTGACGAGCCAGCAAGAACAATTGCAGCAATTGCTGAACTCCCACTGCAGTACCGGTGACGGGGCTGGCCAGTTGCGATACTTCGGGGCGATGTGCTGCTCTTTCTATTAAATAATGGTTGAGTCGCTGGGTCACAGGCAATGCCGCTTTTGTAGCTTCTTCAGACTGTACGAGAGACAAGCCGCCTAAAGTGACTAATACCGCTACCGATTGCACAATAGCCGCCTGAGATTGTCCCTGGCTTTGCAAGGCATCGATAATTTGACCCAGTGATAAAGGAGCTTGTTTATACTGGTCAAATAAATCATAAAGAGGCTTGTAAAGGTTTTCCTGTAGAGCAGCTGTCCCTAAATTACAGTTCATTTCTTTAGGCATATGCTCTCTTGCCGCCGACATGACAAATCTATGGGCGCGCAATAGCTGTAGTTGTTCCGTTATCTTCAGGCGGGGGCTGCCTTTTACCCATAGGTCGCGACGAAATTGCTGGTTCATCAGAAGCTCTTTTGTGGTTTCACGAAACACTCCTGGCGGTACAGTCGCTAGAAAAGTCCGCTGCTCGGGAGTTAAGTTAAACCCTTCAATTTGTTCTATTAACTGCGCAGAGCCTGCATACGTCAGTTTTGCGGGGGCCAGGCATTGGGCCATGTCTGCAAAGGGCATGCACTTCCAGTCTGCATTTAAATACTCATGCGCCAGATAAGCAGTAGGCTGCTTGCGTAAATATTCCAGCCGTTTTCCAATACCGGGATGGACTTTGGCATAAAACGGATTAGCTGCTAGCCATTTTTCAGCGAAATCCAGTGCAGCATGCATTTTCTGGCCTGAACTGGCATTGGGCGGACTCATCAAAGCTGCATGTTGAATAAATAATTCCCGAATCGGCAACATATTGGCCCAGGCCGGCAAGGTGTTATAGCTGACATAAACCACCCCGCCCACCATCAGCTTGCGCCGGATAAAATCTACAATCACTCCACGGTTAGCATCGGAAGTCCAGCTCCAAACACCATGCAGCGCAATAAAGGCAAACTGTGGCAGATCTTCTCGCGCACAAAACTCTGCAAAGCTTTGATCGAACAGCTGCAGGCCAGACCCAGCGGCCTGTGCCAGACTTTTTGCAAAACAGACTTGCTCCGGATTAAAGTCGGTACCCCACCAAATGCGCTGCGGATTGGCTGCGGAATTTAAATTGATACTCATCCCCTGCCCAAATCCCAATTCGCAACAAGGACCTTCTGGCAGGCCAGGATAACCCAACAAGTTCAGTGCTAAATCAGCACGTAAAGGATTCAACTCTGCAAAACTGCCATAGGTATAACCTGAATCCACAACATAACCTTCATTCCACGACATGGCAAAGTTCCTTTAAAAAGTTAAGAGGTGGGCAAATGCAGCGGCTATTTTATGGCGGAACTACTTTAGAGGATGAGTAAGCTTAAAAAGGCTCTTCATTAAAAGAAAGACGAGATAAGCATTGCGGTTTAAATGCAGCTCTAAAAAGTCAGGCTGCAGACATATGCCTGCGACCCAAACGAGAGCAGAGCTAATAATAAGCTAAGCGGTCAGAACCTTTGTACGCGCTTGTACTCCTAACGACGACCTCACCTCCATAGAAAGGGACGTTGCTATAAGAACATGCAGCGAACAGATCAGGCATTAGAACAATTCCCCTGCTTAACTTTTATTTATATCTGTGGAGCTACTCAAATGCAGGAGAATTCATACTGAACCAGACTTTACTTCCAACAACTGTCATGAGGAATGTTAAATTAAATGAACCTTAATGAAGGATTGCTCTCTTTTTGTTATTGTCGTGGTAAGGGGTAAGGTGGTGCGCTTAAAAAATTTTATGAATGCATTCATTTTTATCGGGCAAGAGTTAGTACGTGCCCGAATCACTTTGTTTCTAAGCCTTACGATAGGGTTTTCCTCATTAGTGGGGGCCGAAACTGTTCCGGGTTTGCAAGTAGCTGCATCCGTTCCTGTGTCAAAAGCGGTGGTCAAGATAAACCCGATTTTTGAGTATCCCTCTGTTTTCACCGGCTATTCCTTTTTTAAGGATCAAGCACTCGCTCCCTGGCAGAAAAGTAATCAGACCGTCCAGCAAATTGGGGGCTGGCGTGCTTATGCCAAGGAGGTTCATACACCAGAAGCGCTCGCCCCTTCTTCTTCGCACCAGCATCATAAGGGCGATGAAAACAAGAGCAACCCATGAAAAGGCTTTTGCTTTCTCTTTTACTGCTCACAGTTTTTAGCGGATGCACCAGTGTTAATTTTGATCAATCCCTTGCTAACACTAATCAGAGAGCGGCTGCTTTTACACAGGGTAAGCTGACCCTAATAAAAACCGCGGATCAGCGTAGCCAGTTGGATGGGCTGGTGACTGAAATGTTGAGAAGCCCGCTTAATCAAACTGATGCGGTGCAGATTGCCCTGGCTAATAGCGCTGCACTACAAGCATTATTAGCGCAGCATTGGGCGGATGCGACTCAGACTGCTCAAAATGGAAGAATTTCTAACCCGATATTTTCCTTGGAGCGGATACGTTTTGCAGATGAGCTGGAATGGGGGCGGTTGCTATCGTTTGGATTACTGGAACTCTTAACCTTACCGCAGCGTTACCAGCTGACTCAAGGCCAACTGGTACAAGAACAATTGCAATTGACTAGCCAAGTGATTGATCAAGTGACTCAAATTCGCCAATCTTGGGTAAAAGCGGTAGCGGCACAGCAAAGTCTAATCTATGCCAGACAGATCAATGAAGCTGCTCAAGCCAGTGCAGAGCTGGCCCGTCGTATGCAAGCGGTCGGAAATTTCAATAAATTACAAAGAGCGCGTCAGCAGGCGTTTTATGCGGAGGCAATCGCTCAATTAGCCATTGCACAACATGCCAGTGTGGCCGCACGTGAAGAGTTGGTGCGATACCTGGGTTTAAATGATGTTCAGGCAAAACAGATGCGCTTACCCGACAGATTGCCGGATTTGCCGAAAACCCCTCTTTTACCTGAGGAAATGGGAAGATTAGCTAGCAAAGAACGATTGGATATCCAACTGGCCCAGGCTCAATACGAAAATGCAGCTAAAGCCCAAGGTTTAACGGCTCTGAGCAGTTTGACCGATATTGAGATGGGTTTGCGCCGCGATACTGTACTGGATCAAGCAACACATACTTCCCTCCCAAAAAGGGGATATGAATTAAGTATCCGCTTACCTGTGTTTGATGGAGGTGGTCTGAGGCGTGATGCGATGAATGCCCAGACACTGGCGGCGGCAAATCGCTTAGAAGCGACGCTACGAGCCGCTAGTTCAAGCCTTAGAGAGAATTATTCTGCTTATCGAACTTCTCTTGATGTGGCTAAACATTATCGGGATGAAATCGTTCCTTTACGTAAAAGCATTTCAGAAGAAAACCTTTTGCGTTACAACGGTATGCTAATCGGAGTATTTGAATTACTCGCTGACACACGCGAGCAGATCAATAGCGTGATGGCTGCGATTGCAGCTGAGCAACAGTTCTGGCTCAGTGAGGCTGCTTTGCAGGCTTCTTTAATCGGTAAGCCCACCATAGCCGCTGTGAACTCAATAAGAGGCAGTGCAAGTTCTGAAAATGGTGCAGGACACTGAAAGGTTTTATGAGCTCAAGAAGAGAGTTTCTCAAGACAGCTAGCCTTGCGGGTGGGGCGATTACTGCAGGTGCAGTAAGCCGTGTAGCGATGGCAGCCTTACCCGAGCCTGTGTTGCAAACTAGGGCAGATACCATGCCGCCACTGCTGCCCAGCACGGGGCGACCTTATCACCCGGTGGTTACGCTCAATGGCTGGACTTTACCTTGGCGCATGAATCAAGGCATTAAGGAGTTTCATTTAGTTGCTGAGCCAGTAGTACGAGAAATGGCGCCTGGAATGAAAGCGCATCTATGGGGTTATAACGGCCAAAGTCCCGGCCCTACTATTGAGGTTGTGGAGGGCGATAGGTTACGGATTTTCGTGACGAACAAATTGCCTGAACATACCAGTGTTCATTGGCACGGACAGAGACTTCCGAATGGTATGGACGGTGTCTCCGGACTGACGCAGCGTGCTATTGAACCCGGTAAAACTTTCGTGTATGAGTTTGTAGCGCGTCGGCCAGGAACCTTTATGTATCACCCTCATGCCGATGAGATGACACAAATGGCCATGGGAATGATGGGATTTTGGGTTACCCATCCCAAAGAAAAACATCCTCTTATCGACACTGTGCAGCGCGACTTCTGTTTCTTGCTGAATGCCTATGATATTGATCCTGGTAGTTATACCCCCAAGATTATGACCATGCTGGACTTTAATTTATGGGCATGGAACAGCCGAATATTTCCTGGAATTGATAGTTTGAATGTACGTCTAAACGATAAAGTCCGCATACGTATCGGTAACCTAACCATGACCAATCATCCCATCCATTTACATGGCCATGAATTTATGGTGACTGGAACCGATGGAGGCCCTACTCCGAAAAGTGCACGCTGGCTTGAGGTAACCACGGATATTGCTGTCGGGCAAATGCGGCAAATCGAGTTTGTAGCCGATGAACCAGGAGATTGGGCTTTTCATTGCCATAAGAGTCATCACACTATGAACGCCATGGGTCATGACGTCCCTACCCTGATTGGGGTGGATCATAGGGGGATTGTTAAAAAAATTACTAACTTGATTCCTGATTACATGGTGATGGGAGAAAGAGGAATGGCCGATATGAGTGAAATGTCTATGCCATTGCCTGAAAATACCGTTCCCATGATGACTGGAGAAGGTCCTTTTGGCAGCGTAGAAATGGGAGGCATGTTCTCTGTATTAAAGGTACGCAAAGATCAAAAACCTGATGATTACGGTGACCCCGGTTGGTATAAGCATCCACCGGGTGAAGTGGCTTTTGAATGGAAAGGTTCACTGGCAGAACCAGCGCGGTTCCAAGCTAAAACGGGGCAATCCATGCCGCGTGCTGTTAAGCCAGCGCAAGAGATTGAAGTGCAGGTTCGAAAGCCCCGTTCCTCTGCTGGGCATTCAGGCCATTAAATAAATTATCCCAAAGGAAATTGATGAGAAAAATTCACAGGCTTATTCTTGCGCTGTTTGTTGGCCTTATTAATAGTACTGCCATGAGTGCCGGCAAGCATGAGGGTGAGCATCATTCAACCTGGGAAGCCATTGGTCAACCAGGAAAAGCTGCAAAAGTAACGCGCACTGTCATGGTGGAGATGAAAGATACGATGCGCTTTGCTCCTTCGAAGCTTACCGTCAAACAAGGGGAAACTATTAAATTTGTGCTTAAAAATTCCGGGAATCTTCCTCATGAGATGGTTTTAGGCACAGAAAAGGAATTGGAAGAGCATTACGAGTTGATGAAGAAATTTCCTGAGATGGAACACGCTGAGCCTAATCAAGTCACTGTGCAAGCGGGCGGGAGCGGAGAAATAATCTGGGAATTTACTAAAGCGGGGGTTGTTAATTTTGCCTGCCTCCAACCTGGTCATTATGAAGCAGGGATGAAGGGGACTGTTGTCGTTAATGGAAAAGCTAAATCCATTAAAGCTTCTATCTCTTCTAAACACTAACCCGATCTTGAAATTTTCTGTACTTTCTGTGTCAAGGAACCGAAATGAATTTTCTGAAAATTCTTATATTTCTTTCAGGTTTAGTCGCTGCTCTGCCGTTTAGCGCATCAGCACAAGATAAAACTGATGAAAGCAAAGCTTCTGAAATGAAGCTGCCTGTAGAAATGACTGAAGGTGAAATCCGCAAGGTCGATAAAGGGGGCGCTTCGGAAAACGGAAAATAAAGCACGGTAAGGGTGCTTCCTGGGCGGCATCAGGTGCCAGTTGCCTGGGCTGCTTGCAGCGCGGCATATAAGGCTGTCTTGCTCACCTTGAGCCGTGTTGCGGCCTCGCGGACATTCAGTCCGTTGGCGATGTGCTCCTGCGCCCGTTGCAGCTTCTCGGCCGTGACCACGGGCTTGCGTCCGCCTTTTCGCCCACGAGCAGCGGCAGCGGTCAATCCGGCCTTGGTGCGGTCGCGGATCAGGTCGCGTTCAAACTGCCCCAACGCCCCGAACACATGAAATATGAGCCGCCCGCCTGATGTGGTGGTGTCGATGCTTTCGGTCAGTGAGCGGAAACCGACGCCACGCGCTTCCAGCGCCCCAATCGTTTCAATCAGGTGGGGCAGAGAGCGTCCGAGCCGATCCAACCGCCAGACGGCCAGCACGTCGCCGTCGCGCAGATAGGCCAGTGCGGCGGTCAGACCGGGACGGTCTGCTTTCGCCCCTGAAACCACGTCCTCGAACACGCGCTCGCATCCCGCCTTGCGCAGTGCATCCGTCTGCAAGGCCGTGTCCTGTTCTGCCGTCGATACCCGCGCATAGCCGATGAGTGCCATAGTCAGCCTCTTTTGTCCGTCATTCTGTCCGTTTATCTTAATGTCCGACAACTCATTTATCAAGGTGTTATCGGACAAACGTCCGCTTTGTCCAGCTAATGATCGTTTGACGGACAGAACGCTGAACCGATAGAATTCAATGTTTTCTGAAAACTGGAAATTCTTACCATGTCCCCCGTCGTCGAGTCATTTGTCGCGCACTTCGGAGAAATGGGCAGCCGTTGGGGCATCAACCGAACGGTTGGCCAGGTCTACGCGCTGCTACTGGTTTCCGAAAGTCCGCTCAATGCCGAGGACATCGGTGATGCCTTGGGCATTTCGCGCTCGAACGTCAGCATCAGCCTCAAGGAGTTGGAAGCATGGCAACTCGTTAAGCTGACGCGCAAGCCGGGGGATCGGCGTGAGTACTACGCCACGCTGGGCAGCGTGTGGGACATTTTCAAGGCGGTCGCTGCCGAGAGGCGGCGACGCGAGGTGGAACCGACATTGACCATGTTGCGTCAGGCTCTGCTTGATCCAGCAGCCGTCGAATCGGAACGCTATGCCTTGGCCCGCATGCGCGAGATGTACGAGTTGGCCGAACTGGCCAACAACTGGTTCGACGAACTTCAGCGCCTTTCACCCGACTCCATGCTGCAACTGATGAGCTTAGGCAGCAAGGTTCAGAAGCTACTGGTCTTGAAAGATCGCACCGTAGCAGCTTTGACCGGAACGGACGGCTGACCGATGCGCTTGGGCGGATGGCTTCATCGACGGCTGGCATGGCTCGCGCTGTGCGCGGTGGTCTTTGGTGCTTTCGCTCCATCCGTATCCAAACTGCTCGCTGCTTCGCAAGGCCTCACCTGGATTGAGGTGTGTAGCGCGCAAGGTACCAAACGGATCGCCGTTGATTTGGGCGGCAAGCCAAGCCAAGAGACACCGGCACTGGCCGACAACCATTGCGGCTACTGCTTGTTGCAGCAACATTCCCCATTTGTCCCGACAGCTTCCCTCACCTGGGGTGTCGCACCGATAGCTCCTGATCGCCTGCCTCTTGGCGCAGGCGGTACAACCATCTTCAAGCGCTTCGTCCGAGACGCGCATCACACACGGGCACCGCCCTACTTCTCCTGACCCTGGTTTGACACGAATGCTGGCCTGACTTTTCCGGCTGGCGTTCGCTCGCGCTTGTTCGTCGCTTCATGCGGCTGAACAGGTGACTTCAATCGGTCTCGGAGAAAAGCATGAATTCAACCATCAAGGTGTTGCGTCTGATGACGCACATCAACATCGGCGCGACCCTCGCGCTACTGGCTTGGCTGGCCACCCACATGACCTCTCGGGGAGGTACGTGATGCGGCGCTGGTATTCCCCCCGTGGTGCAAGGCGCGGCCTGATCCTGGCAGGCGTCACCGCTGCGCTCTGGATCGTATGGGCCGTGGGCTACACGCAAGGAGCCACCAAGGTTCCACAGCCGTCCGCCACCCCCACCACAACCTCTACGCCTGTCAATGTCGCGTGCTGCCTGCGGCAGCTCGACACCTGACCGGCTTCATCATTCAAGGAGAAACGTATGGACATGCTCGGCATGTATCCGACGTTCTATGTCCCCGGCATTGGTACGGCCTGGGTCATGGGGATCATCGGCGTGATTCACGTCGTGGCATCCCACACGTCGGTCGGCGCGGCTTTTTTGTTCGCGCTGTTGGAAACCAAAGCGTACCGGGAGAACCGGCCCGAACTGATGGACTTCATCAAGAAGTTCGGCATGTTGCTGCTGGTGTTCTCGTACATCATTGGCTCAGTAACGGGTGTCGGCATCTGGTACGCGATTGAGATCGCAAGCCCCAGAGGCACTGGAGGGTTGATTCACAGCTTTGTTTGGGTGTGGGCAGCCGAATGGGTGTACTTCACCGTGGAAGTGATCGGCGTCTATGCGCTGGTCTACCTGATCGGCAAAGTGGATGCCAAAACCCATCTCAAACTCACTTGGTCGTTCGCGTTGGCGTCGTGGGCCACGATGTTGCTGATCGTCGGCATCCTGTCTTTCATGATGTGGCCGGGGCATGACAACTGGTACCAGACGGGTTCGACCAACGATGCGTTCTACAACCTCAACTTCTTCGCCCACCTGGGCACACGCACAGGCTCGATGTTGGTGATGGCTGTGCTCGTGGGTTTGATGGTCGCCAGCCGCATGAAGGACTTGGAACTAAGGCGCAGGGTCGTCAAGTTCCTCGCTCCCATTGGTCTGGTCGGTGGCCTGTTCGCGGTGATGATGTTTCTGTACTACCTGCAAACGCTGCCGAACAACGCCATTGTCATGTTGCATACCCACCTGTTGCCGGTGTACGCGCAGGGCATGGTGGCCGTCTTTGCAGTGTCCACACTGTGGCTGGTGTTCGCGTGGTGGAAGCCACATCGTGTCTACACCTCGTTGGCCGTGGCGCTGTTCGCGTTCATCGCAGTCGTCGGAGTCTGGCCAGAAGAGCGCATGCGTGAGTCGATGCGCAAGCCCTATGTGGCGGGGCAATACATCTACGGCAACCAGGTCATCGCACGTGATGTGCCCGGCAAAGGCATCGTCGGTGAGGTGGACAAGATCGCCGAAAACGGGCTGCTCAAGCTGCACCCGTTTGTACCTGATCGCCTGCGTGTGGTGAACGATGGCAACCGCCTGGAAGTCGGTCGCTTGCTGACCAAGGTGGCCTGTGCGAACTGCCATTCTCTGGAACCCAAGACACCGCTGCGCAACATTCCCGACAAGTTCCACGGCGCCACAGACGAGGACTTGATCGCGGCTTTTATGCAAGGCCCGCTCAAGCATGGCACCCAGCCTTACATGCCGCGCATCGACCTGCCGGAAGTAGAAGTACGCGCCATTGCGCATTTCTTGGCCACGGTCAACAGCGGAAAGGACGTGGATCGCTTGATAGCGGAACAACAGAAATTAGCGGCCCCAGTGGCAGCGAAAAAGGAGTGATGCGATGGACATCGGAACAATTATGAATGTGATGCGGGCACCTGGCGGCATCCCATCCCACCCTGTCCTCTTCCAAGGGCTGATGGTGCTCACTTGGGTTTTCCATATCGCCTTTGTCACTCTGACAATGGGCACTGCCGCGCTCGCCATCTATTCTTTTCACAAGCGCGATGCGGGAGGGTATTGGGAGCGGCTTTCGTTTGCAATGACCAAAGTCGCCAAGGTGGGTGTCTCGTTGCTCATCGTCCTGGGTGTGGCACCGCTGTTGTTCACGCAAGTGATCTACGACCCGCAGTGGTACACCGCCAATGTGCTATCCGGTTGGTGGGTCATTGCTTTTATCTTCACCTTGATGATTGGCTACTGCTCGTGGTTCGTTTTCTACTACGGGAACCATGCAGGTGCCAAGAAGCACATCGGCCTCTTTGCCTGGTTTGGCTTCGTACTGTTCTGTCTCGATGGACTGATCATGCACGCCCTGTCTTACCAGTCGCTGCTGCCAGGGCAGTGGATGAACTGGTACGCACCGGGTGGCGTGGTGGACACCAGTGGATCAGCGTTGCACGCCATCCAGTGGCCGCGCTATGTGTTCATCATGAGCCTGTCGGTGCCTGCGGTGGGCGTCTTCCTGATCGCCTATGCCCACTACTTCGCCACGCGGGCTGACCGAGAGCCTGCCTACAGACTGTTCGCCCGATCCTTGGGCCAGAAGCTGGCGGTATGGGGCTTTGCTTTCTCGCTGATCCCATTGCTGGTCTGGCAGTTCATCCATCCCAGCGGTTCCGGTCTGGCTGGGCACCCGGTCGGATGGGTGTTGGCCTTGTCACTGGTTGGCATGGCGGTCTGGATGAAGCGTCTGAAAACTCACACACACGGTTATCTGCCCGTCGTCGGCGGCTTCGGCGTGCTGGCGGTGTTGGCCCTGTGGCGTGAGATCGTGCGTATTGCCCACCTCAAGCCCTTTGGCTACGACATCACCACCTACACGGTGCATGTCGATTGGCCTTCGACCCTGCTGTTCTTCTCCACGTTCATCGGCGTGGGCGGACTGGTGGGCGGCTTCTATCTCACCCTGCTGTACCGCTCCGGTCGCGTGCAGGGCCTCTACACCGCTGAACGCAGCGTTGCCCGTCTTGGGACAGGTGCCGTTGCCATTTTGGGCCTATGGATCGCCGTGTTCTTTGCCTACGGCATCGTGATCTGGGTTCGCAACAGCTTCCTCTGATTTGGAGAATTCACATGAAAACATTGATTCGCATTGGGCTGGCCGCATGGCTGCTGGCCTCGTCACTGGCCTACGCCCAATCGTTGGGAGGCCCCGCACCCGACGTGGGCGCGGGAAAAAAACGCGCTGCTGCGTGCTTCGCTTGTCACAACGCCGATGGCATTTCCAAGATTCCCGGCACGCCTCATCTGGCGGGGCAGGAGCGCAGCTATCTTGAAAGCGCCCTGCGCGCCTACCGGGACGGGCAGACTCGCCAAAACCCCACCATGAACGCGATGGCCAAGCCGCTTTCCGACCGCGACATCGTGAACATCGCGGCCTACTACAGCTTGCAGACCCGCATGAACAACGGCCAGACGGCAGCGCAGGCGATGGAAACCATCGAGCGTATTCGTCCGGTTGGAGTGGCCGTGGCTGAAGCGCCTGCTGCTGCGTCCACATCCAACCCTGCACCTGCGGCCGCAGTACGTTCCGGTGAGGCTGTCTACAACGCTGCTTGTATGGCCTGCCATACCTCTGGCGCAGCCGGTGCTCCCAAGCTGGGCGACAAGGCTGCCTGGTCGCCTCGCATCGCACAGGGAAGTAGCACGCTCGTTCAGCACGCTTTGCAAGGATTCAAAGGTATGCCTGCGAAAGGTGGCTGTACAAACTGCTCGGATGCAGAGATCAAGGCGGCGGTTGAATACCTGACGGCCAAGGCCAAGTAGTCCAGATGGGTGGCTCAGGGCAACCTTGAGCCACCACCAGTTCGCCCAACGAGCACGCCTGCGATGCCACGCCGTTCAATTCTTTCCGCCGCAGAGCGTGACAGCCTGCTAGCGATGCCTGACACCAAGGATGAGTTGATCCGTCACTACACGTTCAGCGAAAGCGACTTGTCCATCATCCGGCAGCGGCGCGGCCCAGCCAACCGCCTGGGCTTTGCCGTGCAGCTCTGCTATCTGCGCTTTCCGAGTGTCATTCTCGGCGTCGATGAGCCGCCGTTTCCGCCCTTGTTGAAGTTGGTCGCCGACCAGCTCAAGGTCAGCATCGAAAGCTGGGGCGAGTACGGGCAGCGGGAGCAGACCCGGCGCGAGCACTTGGTCGAACTGCAAACGGTGTTCGGCTTCCAGCCGTTCACCGTGAGCCACTATCGGCAGGCCGTCCACACGCTGACCGAGTTGGCCATGCAAACCGACAAAGGCATTGTGCTGGCCAGCGCCTTGATCGAACATCTGCGGCGGCAGTCGGTCACTCTGCCCGCCCTCAACGCTATCGAGCGGGCGAGCGCCGAAGCAATCACCCGTGCCAACCGGCGCATCTACGATGCCCTTGCCGAACCGCTGTCGGACACGCATCGCCGTCGCCTCGACGATCTGCTCAAGCGCCGCGACAACGGCAAGACGACCTGGCTGGCCTGGCTGCGCCAGTCGCCCGCCAAGCCGAACTCGCGGCACATGCTGGAGCACATCGAGCGCCTGAAAGCCTGGCAGGCGCTCGACCTGCCTTCGGGCATCGAGCGGCTGGTTCACCAGAACCGGCTGCTCAAGATCGCCCGCGAGGGCGGCCAGATGACGCCCGCCGACCTGGCGAAGTTCGAGCCGCAGCGGCGTTACGCGACCCTGGTGGCGCTCGCCATCGAGGGCATGGCCACCGTCACCGACGAAATCATCGACCTGCATGACCGCATCCTGGGCAAGCTGTTCAATGCCGCCAAGAACAAGCATCAGCAGCAGTTCCAGGCATCCGGCAAGGCGATCAATGCCAAGGTGCGGCTGTTCGGGCGCATCGGCCAGGCGCTGATCGAGGCCAAGCAAGCGGGCCGCGATCCGTTCGCCGCCATCGAGGCCGTCATGTCCTGGGATGCTTTCGCTGAGAGCGTCACCGAAGCGCAGCGGCTCGCGCAACCCGAGGACTTCGATTTCCTGCACCGCATCGGCGAGAGCTACGCCACGCTGCGCCGCTACGCGCCGGAATTTCTCGACGTGCTCAAGTTGCGGGCCGCGCCCGCCGCCAAGGACGTACTCGACGCCATCGAGGTGCTGCGCAGCATGAACAGCGACAACGCCCGCAAGGTGCCCACCGACGCGCCGACCGAGTTCATCAAGCCGCGCTGGCAGAAGCTGGTGATGACCGACACCGGCATCGACCGGCGCTACTACGAACTGTGCGCGCTGTCGGAGCTGAAGAACGCGCTGCGCTCCGGCGACATCTGGGTGCAAGGCTCGCGCCAGTTCAAGGACTTCGAGGACTACCTGGTGCCGCCCGCGAAATTCGCCAGCCTCAAGCAGGCCAGCGAATTGCCGCTGGCCGTGGCCACCGACTGCGACCAGTACCTGAATGAACGGCTGACGCTGCTGGAAACGCAGCTTGCCGCCGTCAACCGCATGGCGCTGGCGAACGAGCTGCCGGACGCCATCATCACGGAGTCGGGCCTGAAGATCACGCCGCTCGATGCGGCGGTGCCCGATACCGCACAGGCCCTGATCGACCAGACGGCGATGATCCTACCGCACGTCAAGATCACCGAATTGCTGCTGGAGGTAGACGAATGGACGGGCTTCACCCGGCACTTCGCCCACCTGAAGTCAGGCGACCTGGCCAAGGACAAAAACCTGTTGCTGACCACGATCCTCGCCGACGCGATCAACCTGGGCCTGACCAAGATGGCGGAATCGTGCCCCGGCACGACCTACGCCAAGCTGGCCTGGCTGCAAGCCTGGCACATCCGCGACGAAACCTACGGGGCGGCACTGGCCGAGCTGGTCAACGCGCAGTTCCGACATCCCTTCGCCGAGCATTGGGGCGACGGCACCACGTCATCGTCGGATGGCCAGAACTTCCGCACCGGCAGCAAGGCCGAGAGCACCGGCCACATCAACCCGAAATACGGCAGCAGCCCAGGAAGGACGTTCTACACCCACATCTCTGACCAGTACGCGCCTTTCCACACCAAGGTCGTCAATGTCGGCGTGCGCGACTCGACCTATGTGCTCGACGGCTTGCTTTACCACGAATCCGACCTGCGCATCGAGGAACACTACACCGACACGGCGGGCTTCACCGATCACGTCTTCGCGTTGATGCACCTACTGGGCTTCCGCTTCGCGCCGCGAATCCGCGACCTCGGCGACACCAAGCTTTACATCCCGAAAGGCGATGCCGCTTATGAAGCACTGAAACCGATGATCGGCGGCGCGCTCAACATTAAGCACATCCGTGCCCATTGGGATGAAATCCTGCGGCTGGCCACGTCGATCAAGCAGGGCACGGTGACGGCTTCGCTGATGCTCAGGAAGCTCGGCAGCTACCCACGCCAGAACGGCCTGGCCGTCGCCCTGCGCGAACTGGGCCGCATCGAGCGCACGCTGTTCATCCTGGACTGGCTGCAAAGCGTCGAGCTGCGCCGCCGCGTGCATGCCGGACTGAACAAGGGCGAAGCCCGCAACGCCCTAGCCCGCGCCGTGTTCTTCAACCGGCTGGGTGAAATCCGCGACCGCAGTTTCGAGCAGCAACGCTACCGCGCTTCCGGCCTCAATCTGGTGACGGCGGCTATCGTGCTGTGGAACACGGTCTATCTGGAACGGGCCGCGAACGCCTTGCGTGGCCACGGCCAGACCGTCGATGACGGCCTGTTGCAGTACCTGTCGCCGCTCGGCTGGGAACACATCAACCTGACCGGCGATTACCTGTGGCGCAGCAGCACCAAGATCGGCGCGGGCAAGTTCAGGCCGCTGCGACCGCTGCAATCGGCTTAGCGTGCTTTATTTTCCGTTTTCTGAGACGACCCCATAAAGAATCTAAGAAAATCACGATTAAACATGGGGAAATCAAGCATCTTGAGATGCCTGCAATGACGATGGTATTTCAGATAAAAGATCCCGCTGTACTGGATCAGATAAAAGCAGGAGATAAAGTGAAATTTCTCGTAGAGAAGACGGGTGGCACATTCGTTATCACTGAAATTCAGCGGACTCAATAGATAACAGTAGTTTTTTGTACAGAGAATGGCAGATAAGTGTTAGTTTTTAACGTTAAAAAACTATAAAATTTCAGTTTTTTAATGCTAAAGTGCTGTAAACTTATAAATCTGTAAATGTTGCCTTTTCTGCTCAAACTTTTTCATGAAACAAAAAATTGATACCGCTAGCCTAGCGGCACGTTTGGGAGCCGCTGCTTCCAAGCCACTGCCTGTACCCCCCATTGCTGCACTGCCCACGCAGGAAAGCCGTGATTTTATGGACGGGGCAGATTCCCATAAAGCCAAGCTTCCTGGGCGCCCTAAAGAAGACACTATTGCGGTGACGTTGCGCCCTTCAAGGGAATTAATGAAGCGCTTGATTGAAGAATCGGCTCGCCGTAGTACCCAGGAAGGCCGCCTGATCACCACCCAGAAGTTGATTCTTGAAGCCGTTCAGCAAAGGTATGGCCAATGAAGATTGTTTTTATCGGCGGTACAAAAGGGGGAACCGGAAAAACGACCTTGTCACATTTTGTAGCCTTAGGCGCTGCATTAGCAGGCCATGAGTCTGCCTATGTGTTGACCGATCCAGCACGACATGTCCGGGAGTCGGGGCGTCCTTATCCCGTACTCGATGGTCGCAACCCCCAGGCATTAGCGCCTATTGTGCAGAATGCCCGAGAAGCCGGTGAGGGCGTTCTTGTAATTGATGGAGGAGGCAATCGCCCGGCCTTTGATCAGGAATTGGCCCGCATTGCACATCTCACCTTATTGCCTTATCGAGCCAGTGAAGAGGACCTAGATACGGTAGCTTCGGACTTGGTGGCCATGCCCAGCGCGATCGCTTGGCCTATGGCATGGACTACCAATGTATTTGCTCGCAAAGCGGCCCAACCTTATGTAGAAGCCTTGCAGCAAGCCTTTAAGGGCCGGGTCATCAGCACACCCGTTCCGTTTGTAAATTCCAGTGCTGAGCTGCTCTCTACTTCATTGGAAAATGCTTCCACTATGACGCGCAACGTAGCGCGGGCCACTTATTTTGAATTACTGGACCGATTAGAAAAATCAGAAATGCTGCAAAAAACAGCACAGGCTAAAAGATGAGTCCCTATCGGCAGCAACCGGATTTATCCGGACTGAATTTAGAAGATCTTTCCAGGCTGGAGCAGGATTTGCAGTTGCGCAAACGCGCGCTGGAACAAGCTCGCACTCGACCTTCGCGCAAGCCTGGCCAGCTTTCTGATGAGCGTCTCAACAAGCTTATTGAAACCCATTTAGCTATTGAAGCAGAAGAAGCCGCTAAAGCAGGAGCCTTGGGTTTTATGGCCCGTGCACTCACTTTAGCCACCATGCCTCACTCGAAGCCGGAAATTAGCGAATTTCAAAGACGCAACGGGGCTTTTGTCCTATCCATGCATGCGCCTTCCCATGTGGGTCTGCCTTATGGAAGTAAACCCCGCTTGTTGGTAGCGTTTTTAACAACCGAGGCGGTTAGATCTAAAAGTAGAGATATTGTGCTGGGGGACTCTCTGTCGGATTTCATGAGAGAGCTAGGTCTGATGCCTACGGGAGGGCGCTGGGGTTCTATCACTTCTTTAAAACAGCAAATGACGCGTTTGTTTAGCGCTACTGTCTCTTGCGTATGGGAAAGCAAGGACAGCACAGCGATTGCCAATATGCCTATTGTCTCAAAAGCCCAGCTTTGGTGGGACCCTAAACGTCCTGAACAAGCGGCTTTATGGCAGTCTGTCGTGCGTCTGGGGGAGGATTTTTTTAACGAAGTCACCCAACATCCCGTGCCCATTGATCTAAGAGCAATCCGGGCCATCAAGCAATCTCCCATGGCGCTGGATATCTATTTCTGGCTGACCCATCGCTTAAGCTATTTGCGTACCACCAGCCGTACTATTCCTTGGGCGGCCTTACAGATGCAGTTCGGATCAGATTATCCCAACACAAATCAGGGGGTGAGGGATTTTAAAAAGCAGTTCATTGCTCAATTAAAAAAAGTTCATGTTGTTTACCCTCAAGCCCGTTTAACAGCCTTGCCAGAAGGAGTCGTGCTGATGAGTAGTCTCTCCCATATTAAAAAAAGTGGATAAGCCTGTGAATAAATCAATTTATTCACGCATAAACGCTCCTGTTTTTACGCATAATCACTCCCATATCTACGCATAAACGCTCCTGTTTTTACGCATAATCACTCCCGATAGAAAAAGATAAAAGCTCTCAATACCCGCATGAAATAAAAGAAAAAACAGATTTTTCGAAAAATACCTATATACCCTATATATCCTTTAAAACCTATAAAAAACCAAAACTGAGAAACAAAACAAAAACAACTCTAGAGTCTGTAAAAACAGACTCAAACAGTTCGCGGGGGCGGTACCCGCCCCCCTGACCGTCTCCGGCTACGCCTGCGACGCGAACACGACCCCCCCAAGGAAATCCCCTATCCGCTTTAGCGGATAGGTACCCCAAAAAAAGTTAATCAGAGAAAAGTGGCCTAAAGTATCGTTATCACTCAAAAAAACAAAACACCTATGCAAGCAATTCCAACTATCAGCGTTGTTATTTCCAGTTATGAACACGGAGCCTATATTCGGGAATGTATCAATAGTGTTTTGGAACAAAGTTGGCAGGACTTTGAAATCATCATTACGGATGATGGTTCTAGTGATAGCACCGTAGAAGAAATCCAATCTTTTAAAGAGCCTAGAATCCAGCTCAGCACCTTTAAAGAAAATCTTGGGGCAGCTATAGCGACCAATTATGGTATTTCTCGTGCAAAGGGAAAATATATTGCGATTTTGAATTCAGATGACTGTTTTGCTCCCAAAAAGCTGGCAACACAAATTCAATTTCTACAGCAGCATCCGGAGATTGGAGCTGTTTTTGGTTGGCCTGCTCTCATCAATGAACAAGGAAAGTCGCTTGAGCAAAGCCATCACAAAGATTTTGAAGTCTTCCGTGTAAACAATCGTCCCCAAAGCCAATGGTTACGGCAGTTTTTTGATCATGGAAACTGTTTATGTCATCCCACAGTCATGGTCCGCAAATCCTGCTATGAAGCAGTTGGCCTGTATGATGCACGCTTAGCTCAGGTTCCTGACCTGGATATGTGGGTACGCCTAAGCATGCAATTTCAGATTCATGTATTACCTGAAATATTTACCTATTTCCGGATACGGGATAATTTGCAAAATGCCAGTGCACGAAAGCTTCCTGTTTTAGTTCGCGATGCCTGGGAACGCCGGCAGATTTTGCGGCATTTTTTGCAATTATCTCCTGAACAATGTGCTGAAGTTTTTCCCGAGTTTTCCGGCCGGGATAAGCCTAGCCTTGCTCAATTTTTGGGGGAGAGGGCTCTGAAAATTGGGCGGGATACTGGTTTAAGTTTTTTTCAGGATTTTGCTTTGGAAGCGCTATATGGCAGCCTAGCGCCGTACCCCTGTGCTTGGGAAGATTCCGATACGCGTTACCGCGCTTTTCATCAGCTGACCGGTAACACTGATCTGTATCATATTGCGGAGCTTTTGCGCTGAATTATGCAGACCACCCAGACTCAATATTTGCCTCGCCTGGATCATTTGCGTTTTTACGCAGCAGCGCTGGTGGTGGTATTTCATTTTTTCCATACCCATCAAGGGGATATGAAGGCTAATAATCCCCTCTTATCTCTTGTGGATGAAGGTCATACCGGCATTGGTTTGTTTATGGTAATCAGTGGGTATATCTTTACTGTGATTGCCGGTGAAGATAAGGTACTGTATTGGCCTTTTCTGCGTAATCGGCTTATCCGGATTTATCCTCTTTTCGTGTTTGCTGTACTGCTTTCCCTGTACATCAGTACCTATAACGACGGCCGAAATTATGGAGCGGGTGAGTTTTTGAGCTGGTTGATTCCATTTCGGTCTAGCACAGTGCCATTTTCACAGTATTTTGTACAACTGTGGACCATATGGGTAGAGTTTCAGTTTTATCTGGTTTTTCCGTTTTTGCATCGCTTTGCCCAGCGTTATGGGAATCGATATTTATGGGCGCTCCTCGCTTTTTTTGTCCTGTTGCGTTTGATATTGTTTATAAATGCGGGCAGTGTTCGTTTTTTAGCCTATGAGACTATCTTTGGGCGCATGGACGCCTTTTTATGTGGCATGTTGCTGGCACGCTTGGTACATTCACCTTGGTGGAAATCCGCTCCAGACAAGGGTTTGCGCTCACCCTTGCATTTATTAATAGCTGGGGCAGCAGTCATCTTTTTACTGCATGGTTTTAGCAAAATTGCTGGCTTTACTGAACTGAATCATCCCATCTGGATCATTTGGCCCACGGTTGAAGGGCTGATGTGGGCCTGGTTTCTTTTAGCCTATGTCCATTGTTCTTGGAATATTCCAGGCTGGCTGGAACGGGCAATTGCCTCTTTGGGAGTACTGAGTTTTTCAATGTATGTCATGCATAATTTTCTTATTGCTGCCTTTAACAAACTGATAGGCGTTATTGCGTTTACCGGTAATCCTATTAGGGATGCAGCTCTTACTGGTGTATTGGCAGTGATCCCGGCAGTCTTGTTGCTATCCATGGCTAGTTACTTCTTGATTGAGCGGCCCTTTCTTTCTTTTAGAGGCAGTTATTTACTCAAGAATAAGGAAAGTTCTCGATGAATAGCGTTTTGGGCAGCCTGGCCCGTTGGGCGGTGCGCTCTGTGCCCGGAGTACGGCCCCTGGGTCGCGCCTTGTTATCTGCAGTGCAGATGCCCAACACCGAAATTCCTGAAATTCAAGCTTTATTACCGATTGCTTCAGCCAGTAACACCGTCCGGTTTAACCTCTTATTACCTTCTCTAGAGCAAAAACATTTATTTGGAGGGGCTAGCACTGCTTTACAGTTTTTTGAAGCATTGACTGCAGGACATGCAGATGCCCGCATCGTGTTAATGGATACCGCTTCTGTTGGGGGTATTGCTCAGGAAGTGTTGAGCCGTTGGCCGGCTACTACTCAGCTGGATAAAGACCAACCGGGCCGCTGGCTTCAAATGATGGGTACTGGTTCCAAAAAGGCTTCTTTAGCATTAGCTGTGCGTCGTAATGATATTTTTGTAAGTACTATCTGGTGGAGTGCTTATAAAGCCAAAGCAGTGTTAGCCTGGCAGGCAGAGCATTTTGATCGGCCTCTTGGACCCTTGCTCAGTTTGATACAAGATTATGAGCCTGGTTTTTATCCCTGGGGCAGCCGCTATCTTTTAGCGCAAAGCACTTACCATTACGCCGGAGCACTGCATGCTGTAATCAATAGCCAGACTTTGGCAGCTTATTTGCAAGCCCGAGGCTATTCGTTTAGTTCTGCACAAGTATTTGAAATGGGTTTAAATGCGGCTTTGTGCAAAGCCGCATTTAAACAGCCTCAGCTTAGCAAAGAAAAGGTATTGCTAGTTTATGGCAGACCCGCTGTAGAGCGTAACGCCTTTGCTCTTTTGGTGCAGTCACTGCGCTTATGGGTTCAGGAGCTACCGCAGGCTAAAAACTGGCAGATTATCTCTCTGGGAGAAGCGCATCCGGATATAGCCCTGGGGGAAGGTCTGCAGTTACGCTCTTTGGGTAAGCTTTCGCTTGAAGAGTATGCGCAATGGCTGCATCGTGCTGCTGTCGGAATCTCTCTCATGGTATCGCCCCATCCTAGCTATCCGCCTCTGGAAATGGCTGCCTTCGAAATAGATGTCATTACCCTGCCTTTTGCCAATAAACAAATGACAGAACATCCCCGCTGGTTTGCGGTCAGAGAACCCCTGCCCGAGCTGCTAGCCCGGCAGTTAACGGCCTGTACACAGGCGTTTGAGGTTCAAGCCCATCGTGGGCCTGTACAGCGTACGATTGATCTCACTCATCCTTGGCTGCAGCAAAATGAGCCCTTTGCATTTGCCCCTGCCTTGGCGCAGCGTCTGATGGCACAAGTTGCTGGCTAATATGCAGATTTGTGCTATCAGTGTCTTGTATCAGCCAGATCTAGAACAGTTTTTGCATCAGCAAACCGCCTTGTTGAAGAGTGTTCGTTGGAGGCTATGGGTGGATAATGCCCCTCCCAATGCTCAACTGGCCGGTCTGGCGCAGCAATTTGATGCAAGTTACTTATCTTTGGGACAAAACCTGGGTATTGCGACCGCTCAAAATCAGGGTATTGCCTGGGCGCGTCAACAAGGGGCCAGTCATGTATTGCTGTTGGATCAAGACAGTATTCTTGCGCCATCGCTAGTAAATGAATTGGCCAGATTATTGATACAGTTGCAGCAGATCCATGTGCACAGTGTAATTGCACCCCGTTATCAACTTCAAAACCTGGAAGTCATGCGAGGCTTCGTAGGTGAGCGAACACTGCCTTTGGCGTTCTCTAAGTTTCAAAACAGTTTGGTTCAATGCGATTGCATGATAGCGGCCGGCATGTTGATTCCTTTACCAGTGTTTGATCTGGCCGGACCTATGCGTGATGAACTTTTCATAGATCTGGTAGATACCGAATGGTGCTATCGGGCTCAGGCCAAAGGGGTGTATTTATTTGGCTTGGCTAGTGATGCACCGCAATGGCTTATGCAACATGCTTTGGGAGAAAGCAGGTTAAGAATTTGGTGCCTGCGTTGGCGCAATCTACTGGTGTATTCGCCTACTCGCAACTATTACCAGATGCGTAATGTTATCGTACTGTTACGCTGTTCTTACTTGCCCTTATCCCATCGTATATTCCAGCTCTTTTCTATAGCTAAGCTGGTGTTTTTTAACCTCTTGTTCTCTGGTCAACTGGGTAAACGTATTAGGCTGCTTGTCAAAGCTATTGCAGATGGCTTTAGAGGTCGACTGGGTGCACTAAACAACTCATCTAAACGGGGCAAATTTTAACTACTTGTTGCAGCTATACGACTATCTGAGGGCTTGCTCTGCACAGCTACCTGCTGTATTAGCTAAAATTTTGTGTTTTTAATCGCAAACACTGGGTTAAAAAATGCAAAAGCTGTTCCCTTGTGGAGGCACAGGCCATCGGAAAACTGCACGGATAAAAAAACAGTTCATCTTTTGCAGTGTTCGTAGTAAAGCAGTATTAGAAAAAATATAGAGTGCAAGAATCCAGGAGGTAAGTAAGCCATTTGCGACTCTTGCACGGTTTTGACAGTTTAGGTAACGGCGGTCACGTTGCCGCTGGAGTGCAACAATTCGGTTGCCATCCCTTTTTTAGACCATCATTGATGATAAGGACTTAGTAATGAAAAATACCGTTGCGTTAGTTGCCCTTTTGGCTGCTTTAACTGCCTGTTCCAAACCTGCCGATACCCCCGCACCTACTCCTGCTCCTGCAGCGACGCCTGCACCGGCTGCAACCCCTGCTCCGGCTCCAGCACCGGCAGCTACCCCTGCTCCTGCCCCTGCTGCTTCGGCTGACTTGCCTAAAGAGTGCCAGGACTATCTGGACAAAGTGAGTGCCTGTGTATCCAAGCAAAGCGGTGCAGCGGCTGATGCTATGAAAGCCAGCTTGGAACAAACCAAATCTGCATGGGCTGCCATGGGTGCTGATAAAGCAGCTTTGGGGGCTTCCTGCAAGGCTGCAAGTGATGCCTTCGCTGCCCAGGCAACTGCGATGAATTGCTAATTATTTTTAGCTTAAAAAGAAAAGCTGCCCTTTTCGGCAGCTTTTTTTATGGAGAATTCAAGTAAGCGTTCAAAGCTTGCCGCCCCATTTTGTGACTGGGTCGCTCAATGCTTATATGCAATAACCAGGCGGTAAGCAGTGCTCCTCCCAGTAGCGTAGTTGCATAGAGTAAGCTGGGAGGATGAAAGCCAAGAATGGCAGTTTTTACTAAAACAAACGCCATGATATGGCTTAAATACAAGGGGTAAGACCAGGAACCCAATAGTATTAGCCAGTTAATCGTTGGAAGAGCGCGCCTCTGGCTTCGTAAAGCCTTTTCATAAAAAACACAACCTGCTACCAACATCCCAGCTGGAATTCCCCAAGCGGCCAGCCGTACCAGATGATGAGGATTTGCCTTAAAACCCCATTCCGTCAGCGGCCATAACAAAATAAGCCCCAAACCAATCAATAACAGTGCAAGATTTGCTCGCACGGGCTGTGAACGGCAATACACCACCCCGATTACGCCGCCGATAATAAACTCCAGAATGATCGGATCACTGTAAAACACAAACGCGGGTAATGTGCTGATTTTCAGCAAGCCGAATAGCACACTGATAGCAAAAAACCCGGCTAGACAGGCTAATGCCCGCGCAGGGCTTAGCCAGCGTAGTGCTAGGCCAAATAGCAGATAAAAATACATCTCATACAGCAGTGTCCAGCCCTGCAATACGACTGGAAATAGCAAATCATCCTTGATGGGAGTAGGTAAAAAGAGAAACGAGCAAACAATTTGCCAGGCATTTACCGGTACTGAAATCAATAGGGGGGCGTTAAGCACGCAAATGAGGGTGACTACCCAATACAAAGGCACGATTCTTAAGGCGCGGCGGGCCAAAAAGCCGGCCGTAGCAGACCAGGATTGCCCCTGTTTTTGAGTCACGCAGACCATCAAAAACCCGCTGATTACAAAAAACAAATCTACGCCAAAGGCGCCTATCAAGAAGGGTGGCCAGTTATAGCCATGTTCCCGGCCGGTATTACTTAAATGATGAAAAACCACCAGCAGCGCCGCAATGCCGCGCATCCACTGGATGCTAACAATCTGCAAGAGAGTCTTTCAAGAGGAGAGGAATGAATAGATAAAGATAGACCGCATCTCTGGCTATGGATGCGCTTTTTGAAGAAAGTTATCTCAAAAAGCGCATCCTGAGCTTTGGTAAAAGTTCTCTCTTTATGCTGCTAAAACTTTACTGTATCTGTGTCGCTGACAAAATGACTACATCGGTCACCGGATTATCCGCCAAGGCTCCTCGGGTAGTGGTGGGTACTGCATTAATCGCATCTACGACCGGCAAGCCTTGCACCACTTGTCCAAATACTGCATAACCGCCAGAGGTGTTATCCAAAGCCAGGTTGTCTACAGCATTAATGAAAAACTGGGAAGTGGCGGAATCCAGAACATTAGTGCGGGCCATAGCGATGCTGCCCCGGGTGTTGGAAAGACCTTTGCCTACTTCCAGCGCGATCGGGGGATAGGTAGGCGTTTTTTGGGCATAGCTGGGAGCTCCGGAGAATCCCCCGCCTTGCACTACAAAATTTTTGACTACCCGATGGAAAATTAAATTGCTATAAAAACCATCATTGGTGTATTTCATGAAGTTGTTGACGGTAATAGGGGCTTTGGCGGGGTTAAGCTCGACTACGATATCTCCCATTGAGGTGGCAATTTTTACTTGCGGCTGGAGGATAGTGAGCGCTTGTTTAAACAGGCTGTTGCTGCCGCTAAGGACTTCAACGGTACTGCTGCCTGTTGTATTGACTAGGCAGTTATAGCTGCGTTGTGTTGCGCTGCCGCCTGTATTTTCGGTGAGGCTTGCGCAAAAAGGGGCCAGTACACTGATTTGCTGATCGAGCCCCTGTCCATTCACCGTCAGTTTAAGTGTTTGGCTAAAACGAGGGGTAGGCAGCACAATTTCTGTGACCTTGATTTCTTGGGTTTCTGGAGGAGGTGTGTTGCTGTCACTACCTCCACAACTGGCTAGTCCCAACATGGCGAAAACACTAAAAGATAGCGTTAAAAATGGCGTGGTGTAAGAACGTATGCGGGTCATAGTAAGGGTCTCATAAAAAAATAAATTAGATAAAAGGAATAACAAAACTTGAATAATAACCTTCCCTGAGTTTTGTTTTTATTCATCTGAAGAACTAATCCTCTGCCAAACTCAACCAGAAACTGAGAGTTTCACCGGTGAAACTCTCCCCGATTTCCCTGAAAGTAGGGTATTGATTGCAATTTCAGTTGCCAAACCTTTGCTTGTATTTCTAAATTATTTTTGTCGTTTTTGCTTTGGCTTGCCGTACGAAAAGTTTTATCTTGCGCTCTGTGTCTAGCGGTAAGTGATGAAAAGGGGTATGAGTGAGTTAGGCGAAGATAGTCTACGCACTCAAAAAGAAAAATATTCATCGATGGAAGGCATCACTCCGCAAGCGATCATTTGTTTGCAGTGTTAGAGAGAATATGAGCCTCAGTACTTCAATGCGAAGGCATCCTATACCAATAATTTTAGTTTTAGTAAAAACAGTAAATACAGGTATTCTGTGTCGCGTAAGAAAATAATTAGGTCAGGCAGCTTATGAAAGTAACCAAAAAAGATTTGTTAGCACAGGGTCTCCTGCGAAATCGCTTAGATGTCAATGAAGTAAAGGCAAGATTAGAAGCCGCTGCGGCGTTAACAGCTCAGAGTACTTCCAGTGCTTTCGGTTTGAGCATTCCTTCTCCTATTTTCACCGGTGAAAATTCCCCGCTCAGTGAAGGTGCAGTACTAGTCGTCCCCTTGGAGTTAGTAGATGATAACCCCTATAACGCCCGTCGAGTCTTCCCCTCAGCCGAGATTGCCCATTTTGCAGCAGCCTTAAAGGCGGAGGGTCAGCGCGTACCTGCCCCGGCTTTTATCAGCCCTACTGTGCCTGGTCGCTATGTGCTGATTGAGGGTCATCGTCGTAAACGGGCATTGAAGGCTGCAGGCATTACCACCATAAAACTCCTACTGGAAAAACCGGTTTCGCCTAAAGAACAATATCGCATCAGTTATCTGCTAAATGAGGAACGCAGTCCGCAAACAGCGCTGGATAATGCCTTGGCCTGGCGGCGTTTATTAGATGACAAATTGGTTGAGAAAATTGAAGATATTGCCGATATGACAGGGCAATCAACGGCCAATGTTAGCAAGACGCTAGCTTTAATGAAGCTGCCACAGTCCGTGCGAGACCGTATGGCCGATACGCCTCAGGCGGTTGGAATTGCGGTAGGTTACGAGTTAAGTCTGCATTACGCCCAACAGGGTGAAGCAGCGACCTTGGCTTTGCTAGAACGGATTATTAGCGAAGGCTTGGGCAAGCGCGAGGTGGAGCGCTTGCGCCAAAACCAGCGCAGCAAACAGCCCACTGGGGAGGAAGAGATGCCGGTGGCGCGCCGTGCCGCTAGCCGTCCTTACCGCATCAATGCTCCGGATAAATCGCAGATCGGAGTGATCCGCGAATGGGAGAGTGGAAAGGTCACTCTGGAGATTCAATTTAAAGACGCAGCTGCTCGTCGCAAAGCGGTGAAGGCTTTGCAGGAAATGTTTGGGTCCGAAGCTTGAAAAAGAGGTAAGATATTGGAAAGCAGCGATGAGGGCTTGTGAACAATAGGCCCAGCATGGGAAACTAGCTCATCGTTGATAGCGATATTCTCACGCAGGAATGTTCGTCCCAATGGTATTGCCTAAGAAGTAAATAAACCCAAGGAGAAAACGGATGGTGAATAATCCCGTAGGTTGGTTTGAGATTTATGTACAAGATATGCCTCGTGCCAAAGCGTTTTATGAGAAGGTTTTTCAAGTCAAACTAGAGGAACTAAAAGCTCCTGATATAGAAATGTGGAGTTTCCCGATGCAGATGGATAAAAGCGGGGCCTCAGGAGCACTGGTTCATATGAAAGGAGTACCCTCCGGCGGCAATAGCACTTTAGTGTATTTCAGTTGTGAAGACTGTGCGGTAGAAGCAGCGCGTGTCACTCAGGCAGGAGGCAAAATTCAAAATCCGAAAATGTCTATTGGCGAATATGGATTTATTGCCCTTGTTGTAGATACGGAAGGCAATATGTTTGGTGTGCATTCAATGAAATAAATTCGGCTGAATTCTGAGGAAGAAACCCTAGTTTTATATGAACCCCTGTGCCCAAAACCGGACTCTTCCTCATCAAAAATTTCATAATTTTCTCTCCATCGCTATTTTCTGCTTGAACTGTGGTCCAATAGCGTTCCATGTATATTTCCACCGCTAGACCTTCTTTATCGATTCTTATTCTTTTTAGAGTGCTCATTGCACAGCGACATTTGCTGCTTAGGCTGATTGTGCGTGAGTTGCGCAGTAAATATCAGGGTTCTTCTTTTGGTGTGCTTTGGTCTTTTTTTATGCCAATGTTGATGCTAGGCGTCTATTTGTTTGTGTTTGGCTATGTTTTTAATGCCAGGCGTGGCGATCAACAGGCTAATCTGAGCGAATTTGGTCTGGCACTGTTTAGCGGCATTTTGGTGCATGGCCTGCTGGCTGAATGTTTGAACCGATCGCCTGCTGCGATTGTGGCCCAGCCCAATTACGTTAAAAAAGTAGTGTTTCCCCTAGAGCTCTTGCCCTTGACAGTAGTGGGAGGAGCCTTGGTGCAATATGGGATTGGATTTACGATTTTACTAATAGCGATTACGGTGCTGCAGTCAGCGCCTTTACTGGCTTGGGCGATACCGCTGGCATTGTTGCCCTTGATCGTTCTTTGCGCTGGCGTGGCATTTGGATTGGCGGCACTAGCCGTTTATGTACGGGATGTAGCGCAGCTAAGCGGCTTATTGTCTACGGTCTTAATGTTTCTTTCTCCCGTGTTTTATCCCGTTTCTGCCCTTCCAGAGTTTTTGCGTCCCTGGATGTTTTTAAACCCCTTAACCCTACCGATTGAAACGATACGCTCCTTACTGCTGGGCGGGCCATTGCCGCCCCTGTTTGCCTGGGGCAGTTATAGTCTTATAGCGGTGGTGGTACTGTGGCTGGGCTGGGCGTTTTTTCAAGCGACGCGGCGCGGGTTTGCCGATGTTCTTTAAACGTTAGGTTGTTTTAGCTGTGTCCGCCAATAGCCAACTTGCCATCCGAGCCCAAGGCTTGGGCAAACATTATCATATTTACGTTAAACCGCATCATCGTCTCCTGCAGACACTGTGGCGTGGAAAGCGGCAGTTCTACCGCGATTTTCATGCACTGGAAAACATTAATTTTGAATTGATGCAGGGCCAAACTCTGGGGGTTATTGGGCGTAACGGGGCAGGAAAATCCACTTTGCTGCAATTGATTTGTGGCACCTTGGCACCCACTGCCGGCAATATTGAAGTGCAGGGTCGCATAGCGGCTTTGCTGGAGCTAGGAACCGGTTTTAACCCAGAGTTTAGCGGGCGGGAAAATGTTGCCATTAATGCCGCGATCTTGGGGCTTTCTGAGGCGCAGATTGATCAGCGTATGGACGCGATTTTGGCCTTTGCAGATATTGGAGAATTTATTGAGCAACCCGTTAAAACCTACTCCAGCGGGATGTATGTGCGCTTGGCCTTTGCGGTAGCCATTCATGTGGAGCCAGATATTCTGGTCGTAGATGAAGCGCTAGCCGTGGGAGATGCTTTTTTTCAAGCCAAATGCATGACCCAGATGAAAAAAATGCTAGATGCAGGCACTACTTTGCTGTTTACCAGCCATGATGTAGGCGCCATTAAAGCGATTTGCCAGCAAGTATTATGGCTGGAGCAGGGAAAAATGCGAGCGTTTGGACAGACCTCTGCCATTACCCGTCAATATGCCCAGGAATGGGTGCTGCAGGCTAATGCAGCGCAAGGAGTAGTAGCAGAGACGGTTCTTGAGACCGGGCCTGGCAGTTTGGAGCATGTGGCTACCCCCAATCTAAGCGAAGTCGAATTGGAAACGGCAGCTCGCTTGCAAACCGTTGGTACGGGTGCTGTTCGGCTCAGCGATATGGGATGGGTGGTTTCAGATGGCTTGGAAACCGTGGGGGAACAAATACTAAGCGAGCAATTAGTGCAATGGGGTGAGACTTTGCACATAAATGCCCGGGTCAATATTCAGAAGCCCTGCGATCATTTAATTGTTTCGTATCACCTGAAAAATCGGCAAAACCAGCATGTAATAGGAAGCCATACTTACTCCCATCCCCAAGTTTATGATCGGCAATGGCAGACTGGGGACTCTTTCCAGGTGCGTTTTACGGCTCCTGTAGTGGTGCATGAAGGGCAATATGCCTTGACCATGTTAGTGACTTCCATTAGCGATATGGTGCGTTATACCGATGCGGTATTTCACGACTGGGTAGATGATGTAGCCATTTTGACCGTAGCGCCACGGCCGCTTTATCCGCTAAGCGATATGGTCGAAGTTGAGAACATGGTCCAGGTAAAATCTCTGCCCTCTTTTACTGAAAACCAGTAGGAATCCCATGCAGACTGATATTTGTGTTCTGGATGATTTTTTTCCAAACTTGCTCACCGGCTTTCGGGTAGCAGAGTACAACACCTATCTGACGGAATTCAAAAATCTGCAAATCTTGTCCAGTTATGGCCATTTTGAAGAACATCATCTGCAATATGCCTTGCAATATCCTCAGTTTGCATCCCGTGTACGGCAGTTTTCCCCTTTAGCGCTGGCCGGTTCTCGTCTGGCCTATTTAAATTTTTTAAATAATGCAATCCAGTTTTTGCCCCCTTTAACGGAAGCAAACTTGCCCTTTTTGCTCACCCTGTTTCCAGGCGGGGGATTTGGTTTACATGAGCCAGAAAGTGATGCAAAGCTATTGCGAGTCCTTACTAGCCCTTTATTGCGCGCTGTGATTGTGAATCAACTGATTACGCGAGATTATCTGTTGGATTTTGCAGAACGACATCAGTTGCCGCCCATTAGCCTGCAAGTACTGCCCGGTTTAAGCTTAAATCCCATCTATTTTGAGATCCCTGATCGAAGCTGGTTTGGCGCAGGTAAACCGCAGATGGATATTTGTTTTGTAGCAGAAAAATATATGCCCGCTGGTGCCAATAAAGGTTATCCGGAATTTATTGCTGCTGCGCATCAACTCGCGGCTGTGGATGAGCGGCTGCGCTTTCATGTAGTGGGCAGTTTCGATGCTAACGATATCAATGTTCAAGCGCTGGGAGATAGGCTGCGCTTTTATGGTCGCTTAAATACTGCAGAACTCAAAACTTTCTTTCTGGGTATGGACCTCATGGTGTCCCCTAACCAGCCTTATCTCTTGCACCCCGGTAATTTTGATGGTTTTCCTACAGGTTGTTGTGCAGAAGCAGCCTTATGCGGGGTGGCCGTTATGGCCACAGATATATTGCATCAGAATCCCGGCTATCCTCCGGGCCAGGCCATGCTATTTTTACCAGATAGGCAAGAACACATCGTACAAGCCATTGTTCAGGGGGTTATTCAATTATTGGCCACTCCCGAGCGGCTGAAGGATTGTGCCCTGCAAGGACAGCGTTTAACCCGTATTTTTAATGCTCCTTCTGCTCAATTAGGGCCCCGTCTGGCTTTATTGCGAGCGTATTGTTCTTAATTGCCCTGGATTTTTTGAGTGAATTTCTAAATTATCCCTGTTTAGGCGTGAAGCTCTCATTCATGCGCTGGAAGGGTAAGCTAGGAAGGATAGTAGGAGACAGAAAGAGAACCACACATAAATGGCTAAACGCTTTTAAGGCTTTTGCTCTAAAACCTGCTAAGTTATATACAAAGCAATGCTTGAGTCACAATTTTATTAAAACATCAACAAATGAAGGATGGGCTTGCAAACTCAAGCGCAGAAGCTTAAACTGATCTTGCTCAAATACCCGTTGGGCCTTTGGTAGTTGCACTTCGCTTTGCTCTTAGACGAAGTTTTTTAAAATGGTCAGACTATGTCTGGCCATTTTTCTTTTCCCGGTTTTTATTGTTCAAGAGAATAAAAGTATGAACGCATGATGGTGACAGAGCCTCAATTACTAGCCATTTACGGGGCTGGCGGTTTTGCCAGAGAGGTTGCCTGGCTTGTGTCTGCATTACCTAACTATGAAGTATTTTGTTATATAGAAGATGATACCCCTGCAGAACGTTGGCTCAAGGGAAAACCTGTTTTAACGCTTGAGCAAGTCCATGCTCAGGTTGGCAAAACGCTTCCACCTACTGCTGCTGCACAGCTCGAAATAACTGTGGCCATTGCTAATCCTGTTGCGCGAAAAAAGTTGGCAGAACAGTGTAGGCAGCAGGGGCTGAAATTTGCTACGTTGCGGCATCCTTCTGTCCAAATGTCCGAATCAGTGAAAGTAGGTACAGGCAGCATTATTTGTTGCGGCAGCATTTTAACTGTGGATATAAAGATAGGTGAGCATGTCCATATCAACCTAGATTGCACGCTGGGGCATGATGTGCTCATAGAAGATTTTGTCACCCTTGCGCCAGGGGTCCATGTTTCTGGCCATGTCCATATTGAGCAAGGGGCCAGCATCGGTACGGGTGCCACGATTATCAACGGTAGCAGTACCAAGCCCCTGATTATTGGAGCCAATACTGTGATTGCTGCAGGGGCTTGTGTGACCAGCAATACCGAACCTAACACCCTTTATGCAGGCGTGCCCGCAGTACGGAAAAAATCTTTAAGTTTTTAGCGTTTAGCACCGGCTTGTAAAGCAGTTGGGCTTATTTTTTCTGTACGGTGCGAGGGAATATTTCGGTTTTATCTCCTTGCTCTTACAGCGTTTTCCTACCTTAGCCGACAAATATCGGGATGTAGAGTACGTATCCTAGCCTAAAACTCTAACTCTAAAGGCTTGTTATGGAAACGCGCAATTCTTCTACCTCTGAGCAAGGTCGAAACACTTCTGCTCTTTCAAAACCTCCGATCAATATCTCCGAATGGGCAAGCTCGCTTTCTTGGGCAACGGTTTTTGCCGGGTCTGCTGCTGCTGGGGCCGTCTCCCTCATCTTGTTAATACTAGGGCTGGGGTTAGGCTTATCTTCTATTTCTCCTTGGGGTCAAACTGGAGTAAGTGCACGCACGTTTGGAATATTAACCATCCTTTGGATGGCTTTAACCCAGTTAATTGCCTCTGGAGCAGGAGGATATGTTGCAGGCAGAATGGGGATGAAAAAAGTAGCCTTGCCGGTTAATGAGGCGCGATTTCAAGATGCTGCACATGGTTTTCTAAGCTGGGCTGTTGCTTCACTAGGAATGGTCCTGCTCACTACCTTGGCAGCCGGTTCGATTATTAGTGGCGGTGTTCAGGCGGCGGCAATGGCTGGAGGCTCTGCCGTAGCGGCTACTACGAAAACAATGATGAGCTCAGACAGCAGCCACCCCTCTTCAGAGAGCACGTCAGCCTCTACGGGTCAGGAGGTGATGAATTATCTTATAGATTCCTTGTTCCGTAGAAACCCCACCTCTACAGACACTGCTGCTCCTGGTACAGCTAGTGCGCCAGCGGCTGCTAGCACTTTTCCTACTACTGAATTGAAATTAGAAGTGAGCCGCATTTTTCTGCACAACCGCGCCACTGAAACTCTACCACCTCAAGATCTGCAATATGTAGGCCGATTAATCTCTCAGCAGACGGGTTTGAGTCAGCAGGAAGCAGAAAAACGGGCTAGTGAAAGTTATGCCCGCATGCGGGAGAATCTTCAGACTATGGAGAATGCCGCACGCGATACAGCCGACAAAGCCCGCAGGAGCTCTGCCTCTACATCAATTTGGACATTCATTTCCATGCTGTTAGGTGCGCTTTTTGCTGGAATCACAGCTACTATGGCCGGCCGTCAGCGAGACGCCTAAGGTAGAGCAGGATTCAGCGTTTTTCTTGCTCCCTATTTTTGGCTAAACATCGTGACAGACCGCTTAGAACATGGATCATAACGTTTCAATCTTGATTTGATCTTTTTCTACTAATGAAAGGAATGTCCATGCTATTAACCTCCTCAAAACCCATAAAAACCCCGAAAAGTGAGGCTAAAAGTCAGGATGCCACCACTTTACTGCGGGCGGATCACAAGTTGGTCAATGAATTATTTGCCGAATATGAAAAGGCAAGGACTACCACCCAGAAAAAAAAGATCGTCTCTCAAATATGCACAGAGCTAAGTGTTCATGCCCAGGTTGAGGAAGAGATTTTTTACCCAGCCGTCAAACAAGCTTTGAAAGACCATAGTTTGGTGCCAGAGGCAACAGTAGAGCATTCCACCATGAAAGAGCTTATTGCACAGCTAGAGGGTGTTAAACCAGATGGTGAAATGTTTGATGCAAAAGTCAAAGTCTTATCAGAATACGTTAAACACCATGTCAAGGAAGAACAAAACGAAATTTTCCCCAAAGCCAAAGCGACTCAACTGGATATGACAGCTTTGGGAAGCAAAATAGCGCAGCGCAAGCAGGAAATTCTTGCTGAAAAAACAGAAGAGTAAATTCCTTCTTCAAACCCCAAAGAAAAGGTAAAAACATTCTCTATTTGCAGTAAAACAGTAATTTACCCAATGATAACTAACACTATCATTAATTACTAAAATTAGTAAAATATAAAGCCTAAAATACTCTTAGAAAAAATTTCCCTGATAAATCAAACCCTTACCGCTAAATTCCTTAACTGGAAAAACCGTAAATTTCTTCCGTAAAACGCTGATTTGAAGCCCAAGCCTTTTCAATCTCTTGCAGAAACCACTTCCCCATGTCTTCGCCACAGCAAACCTCTTCTCCTACTAGCCCACGCCGCCGTCTGCATTTAGGGCATTTTGCTTTTATGCGTGCCGTCGTCCAGGGTTTGGACGCACGTACTAGTTGGGATCGCTACCTAAGGGTAGAGGGCGAATACCAAGATATCCGTCGGGTGCGCCATACCATTGCCTGGATCCGTGATGAATTTGCCGCAGCCGCCCGTCGAGAGCATAAGCCGGGTACCAGCCGGCTGGTGCTGATGGATGTGGCTACCCTCCCTGAGCCGGAAGCGCGCCTGCCCGACTTACACCTCTTTTCTCAAGAGATTGGAGCCGGTGATTTTTCTGAGAAAGAGCTCACCACTCTTTATGCCGAGCGATACGGCACTGCATTGCCGCGTTTACACCGCCGTGCCCGGTTAATTTCCAAGCAGCTGGCTGCTTTGCGCTGGTTGGAGTCCTTGCTGGCTCAAGCTCCCCAGGCAGAAGACGGCATACAAGCCTGGCTGCATCCAGCCTTATCAAGCCGCTTGCAGGCAGCCGGTTTGCAGACCCTGGCCCAACTCATCACTCATATTAACGGTAGGGGTTTGCGTTGGTGGAGAGGCATTCCCGGGATTGGGGCAACTAAAGGTCTGCGTATTGTGCAATGGCTGCGAGATCATGAAACCAGTATTGGTTTAAGCATTGGCTCTCATGTGGATCTGCCCCGCAGCCACTTATCCGAAGAAGCTTTGCAACAGCTTGTAAGCCCTGCTACCGCCATTGTTCCGCTAGAAAAGTTTGTCGTGCCTGCTGCGCTTAACGGAGAGCAAGGCCTTTATCGCGCCCCCCCTCACTTATGCCTGATGGGTGCCCGCAATGACTACGATGCCTTGATGGTCTGGCTACGCAGCAAAACCAGTGCACATACCCGGCGCGCTTATCGCAAAGAAGCTGAACGCTTTTTACTCTGGGCCATTGTGCAAAAAAATAAGCCCTTATCTTCCATGACCTTGGAAGACTGTCTGGAATATCGGGATTTTTTACTGAATCCTACTCCCGCGGATCGCTGGTGCGGGCTGCGCAGCCATGGCCGTTGGAGTCCGCTGTGGAGGCCGTTTGAAGGACCTTTAACCGAGCGTAGTCAACGTCAGGCATTAACCGTACTGCGCTCGCTTTACGCATTTTTGGTAGATCAGTGCTATTTGCTAGGAAACCCTTGGAACGGAGTTGCGCCCCATCAGCGACAAGCTCCAAAAGTCGATGCTGGGCGCAGTTTTTCACGTGTGCAGTGGGGGCTGATTCAAGAGCAATTAACAGTCTTGCCCGAGACTGGAGCCAATCGTCGTTTACGTTTTGCGCTGCAGTTTTTATATGCCACCGGTTTGCGAGCTTCTGAAATAGTCGCTGCCCGCGTTCTGGATTTGGATTGGGTGCAATATCCTGCCGATGCTGAAGACAATGAAGAAGCACAAGGCTGGCTTTTAACGGTTCTGGGTAAAGGTAACAAACCCCGCGAAGTCCCGGTAGACCCTGCCTTGATTGTTCTTTTGCATGACTATCTTGCACACAGAGATCTCAATCCAGACTTTAATCATCCTGAAACAAAACTCGCATTTTTATTGGGAAAAGCCGATGATGTTCGCGACAAACTCAGTCGCGCCCAGGGTCAGCAAGTCAGTGCCCTGGAAGGCATCAGCCCCGCTACCTTATACGAACAAATCAAAACTTTTTTTGCAAGCTGCGCAAAAAAACTAGAGGCTGCTAAAGAACCCAGTGCTGCTGCCCGCTTACGCCAGGCCAGTACCCACTGGTTGCGTCATACCCATGGTGCACATGCTGTGGCGCGTGGGGTGCCTATTGAAGTGTTGCAACTGAATCTGGGTCATGCCTCTATCAACACCACCACCATTTACGCCACTAGTGAAGACAAGCGACGCCTTAAAACCATGAGTCGATTGTGGAAAAACGAAGCGCGATAAAACGCTAAGCCTGTGAAAATTTTAGGGGATCAAAAAAAGGGCCTCATGTTTTTCATGAGACCCTTTAGCGGACTGTTAAGGTTCTACTCAATTACCCGTTGTTGCCTAAAGCTTGAGTAAATCAGCCTCTTGTGACACCGCCCCATAAACGTTGAATACTCCAGGGCAATAGAGATTTTGCTTTGCTGGTGTATTCTGTGTTTAAAGACAAATGTGTGCCCAACAAGTCAACACGTCCAAACAAGCCCTGTGCGTTGCACTCGGCTTCCAGCGTATCAATTGAATCGTTTAGCATGTTCATGGTAATTATCCTGTGGGCAGAAAATGACGGTGTGATGACAGTGTGTTCCTAACAAGCGCTACCGTCTATTCTCCAAAAGGAGCGGTTGTGTGAAGAACACAGACTTAGGCACTACCTCATTAGGAGTACACATCTCGACAAGTGCTTCTCTAGGCTCCAAGATAGAGGGCAGAATCACAAAGAACATACCGCGCATTTTTTAACTAATGGATCAAGCATGAAAATAATTACCGCCGATGACCATGGCCTGATTCGCGAAGGTCTGCGCGCCATGCTCAACCGGATGGACGAGCAACTTGAGTTTGTTGAGGCCTATGATGGCAAAAGTCTGCATGCGCAACTTGTGCAGCATCCCGATGCAGATTTGCTACTTCTGGATGTGCAATTGCCCGATTGCAACGGCCTTACCTTGCTTAGTGAAATCACACAACTGTATCCCCGCTTGCCGGTAGTGATCGTCTCGGGAGACTATGATCGTGAAACCGTTACCTTGGCTATTGACCGGGGGGCGTCTGGATTCTTACCGAAAATCTCGCTCAACGAAGTCTTAGTGTCCGCGATACGCCTGGTCATGGCTGGCGGCATTTACATTCCTCCTGAAGCAATTAAGGGTGTAGGTAGTGCAGCTGTGCGCCTCCCAGGCTCTGAAGTCGCAAATACCTCAGTGTCGCCTTTAACGGCTGCAACGCCTTTTTCTCCCGCAGCTTTATCCGCTCCTGCGTCTTCTGCTGCTTCTCCCCATACCTCTTCTATAGCCGCCTGCCTTGGCAATCACAATGTACAGGCCCTGGGTTTAACCGAGCGGCAACTCGATGTGCTGGATCTATTGCTGCAAGGGATGTCCAATAAACAAATTTGCCGGGTACTCGATTTAGCGGAAGCCACCGTCAAGGTGCATGTACGGGCCATCTTACGGGCTTTTAAAGCCGACTCTCGCACCGAAGTAGTCGTCGCCGCCAGCCGCATGGGTTGGAAAGCCCCAAATCAACAATAAAATTCATTTTTTGTTAAAAATTCGACAAAACACCACAATCCAATGTTGTGTAAAACGTACTATGTTTTTCTAAATCAATAAGTTAGAAGCTTTTCTTCGTGTGAATTCTTCGCTTAATCCTTAAGGATTAATCCCAAAGCAAAAACGCAAGCCTTTGATTTTATTGGTTTTATTACACGCAGGGCCGAAAACTGCGGAATTTAGGCCAATTCAAGGGCAAAAAACCTGCGCGGTATTACACCCAATGCACCGCTGTTCTGACTAGACAAGCGCTCAGACATTCCTTTATGCTCCCCATGCAACAAGTAAAAAAGCGTTTCGGCTATGATAGCCGGAGCATTTTTTGTTGTAAGGCAGAACCGTTAGCGTGAGGTAAGGGTGAAAAAACGCGGTGATGTCCTATAACAGACTACTTGCACAACGGGTATTACACAGATTAATTCACTAAGAAATGAGGAACAAATGTCACTGTTTACCACAGCAGATATCCAGGCCCTGTTAAGCAAATACAAGGCTGAAGGCTATGAGCCTTTTAATGCAGCCGCATATGCAGCAAAATATCTACAAGGAAATTCGGAAGAACAAAATGCTTTCCCAACGCCGTTAGAGCATTACTTGAAACTGGGAGCTGCCCGTGGTTACAACCCACTGGGTAATAGCGGCCCCTTATTTTTTGATGCAGAGTTTTATGCAGCTAAATATCCTGCGTTAGCGCAAAGCGGTGTTACTGACGCGGGTGATTTGTTTGGACACTTTTTAAAATTTGGTGTTGCTGAAGGGCGGCAAGCCAGTGCCTACACCAATAATTTTGATGCAGCGCGTTATCTGAAAGATTATCCAGAAATCGCCGCGTATGTAAATGAACACTTGAGCGATTTTAATGGAAGCGCTGCGAATGGTGCTTTAGCCCATTTCATGAAATTTGGTCAAGCTCAAGGCTTCTTGGCATTTGACACCAATGGTGTGGCATTCACCAAAAGTGGTTTCCCACTGACACAAGCTATTACGTTTAACAATGGCGTGTTGGACCTTGACACTAACGAAGGCAACACCACTCTCACCGCTGCTGCAGCGCCTGTAGTGGCTCCTGCTAACGGTGCTTTGCGTTTGTCTGGTGATGCTGATGTACGGATTGACCTGACCCAACCCAACAAACAAGTGTTCGGTATCGACTTAGATGGCAATGGTGAAATCAAAGCCAATGGCATTGAAAACAATGTGAGCGGTGCCAACATCCTGAAAACCTCTGGTTTCAATATCTTAGACGCTTATGCACGCAACCCTTTAAATGAGTTTGATCGCAACAAAAACTTCTTGGGTGATATTAAGTTTGATGGTGCCAGCTATCAAGGCGACGGCGTAAAAACCAACGGCAATATCTTTTTAGGTGGTTTAGGTGCAGATGTAGTCCAGCCTGGTGTGGGTAACGACTTTATTGCAGGTGGCGGTGTGGCTGGTCAAAATTCTGGCCATGACGACATCCAGGGTGGCCGTAATGCCGACTTTATTTATGTAGAACTCTCCCGTTTACAGAATACTGACGGGAATGATGCGCTTGTAGATGGTGGTTTTACTGCAGACGATAACCAGGCCGGTAATGTGCAGAGCGCTCAAGACACCGACTGGTTGCTCTTAGAAGCTCAAGACGATGAAGAGCCCGTAACAGTGCGTCTGGAAGATGCCTTGGCTGATGAGAATGGCAACGGTAACTTGAATGATGACGGTTCTGTCACCACCGCTTCTGGTAAGTCTTTAGGTGCTTTCCGTGATGTGGAAAACGTAGATGCTTCCGGTAATCTGTACGGCTTTTTGAACGACTATGATGTTGAGCTCGGTGGTCGTCGTCTGGATGATCGTGACAAAGCCGGTACTGCCAATTACGGCTTGGGTTCTTCTGCACAGTTAAACGTTATTGGTTCTATTGCCAACAACCGCATTATTGGTGGCTATGACAACGACAATCTGCAAGGTAACGCTGGCAACGATCTGTTGTTTGGCGGCAATCTGCAGTTCTTTAAAGAAACCGTTAAAGACGGCGTCACCAATCCCAATCTAGATAAGATTGCCTATGACGGCATTGACCGCTTAGACGGCGGCGATGGTAATGATGGTCTCGTGCTGGAGTTGGACGGCGGTGGTTTTGCAGATAATGGTGGAGGTGGTGTATATGGCGGTGCAGGTAACGACACCCTTTATTTGACCAACTATACCGTAGGCCGTGAAGGCGCTACCGAAGCAGAATCGGCAGCCAAAATCCTGAAAGAAGATATTTTCCAGGAAAGAAAAATCCGTATAGATCTGGGCTATGAAACCTATCAGGGCTATCGCTTTGATACCCTAGGTGAGCAGCCTAAAGACCCCAAGCAGCAGCCCAATGCTGAAACCGACAGCGACTACGTTCCTGGCACCGCCGATCAAACGGTTTATGATAAACACTCGGCAACAAAAATAGTTGGCATTGAAAATATTATTGCCTCTGGTATGGGTGGGCTGGACTATTTAGCGGCAGGCACCAACAAGCCTGAATTAAAGTTTGCTAATCAGCAAAACTTCTTTGGAGCCGGTGTTAACCTGGAACTGCGCGGTACTGATGCGCTAGTGGATCCCGTTGGCGGCAATAACGTTCTGTATGCAAGTAGTGGTAACGATTTTCTTGAAGGCCGTTCGGGCAATGACTCTTTGTCCGGCGGAGGAGGAAACGATACCTTTATCTTTAGTTTACGGGCAGATGGGGATACGTTCCGTGGCGATAACGTAGACGTTATTCATCGTCAAAACGAAACCGCTCCAGGAAGCAATTTATGGGATGGTACTTTTGGTCAAGATTTCGGTAAGGACTCTACTTCACAGGTAGGGGCTTCCGAGTTGGTAGTAGACTTTCTTACTACAAAACTTTCAGAACCCAATGTGGCCGTAGGTGGTTTTGCAGTCAAAATTGGTGGCGTAGTATTTAATGTACCCAACTCTGATGCTTTAAACCAAGCTGTAAATGCACAGGAAGTGGCTGCCTTGGTCAGTGCAGCGTTCAATGCCCAAGACAAAAATGTGAGCGCATTTGCTGTAGGCAACACAGTACATGTGATTGACGCATTAGGCCGTGATATTTCTGACGAAATTAACGAAGGTTTTGGTGTAGTCTTCATTGTGTCAGATAATGGAAAAGCTGAGCTTGAGGCCACCTTCAACGAAGCTGCGGTGGTTAAGAGCCAGGATCGTATCGTCTATAAAGCCTATGAAGACCGCTTCAAAAACGAAGGCGTGGACGATGATGCAACGGTAGGCAGCGGTATTTCTTTAGGGCTAGATAGCTACGCAGAAGATCTGGTGATCAGCTTTACCAAAGAAGCCAATGGTATTGTCAGCACCCGTTTGGCAGAAAGCCAGCAATATGATATCAAATTCACCGATCTGGCTGTGGAAGATATCGTCAAGGTCACGGTGAATGCTGTGGAATATACCCTGCAAGTGGGTGTAAACCTGGACGGTAGCTTAATTCCCAACGAAAGCAACAATGCTTTCGTTACCCGCCTGGCACAATTTATCAATAGCTTCAACGATGATGACACTGCAGCGGGTGCTGTGGATGCACAAAGTGTAGCTGACACCTTACGCCTAACTCAGCGCGCTTATAACGGTGAAGAAACCGTATTCATGAGCAAACCGGTGGTGAGCATCAACAACCTCTCTGGTGGTCTGGCTCCTGTATCGGCAGTGACCAATACTTCTGAGCATGAAGTGCAGTTGCTGGACTTTGATGGCCGTGATGGCGCCTTGAACAAAGACAATGTTCTGTTCGTGGGTGAAGAGTTCTACAACCGTGCTGTGCTACAAACCGCTAAAAATGCCGGTGGTACCGTTGCTGGTAGCGACGCCATGGTGGTTTATGTTCAGAACAACAACAATGTTGACAACATCAATAGCGCTGCTAAAGGTCAGGCTCTGAATGGTGGCGAAATTGAATTTAACAAAACCGTTAACAAAGCCACCGGCCAAACAGAAAACTTTGCTGTGCATGGCGATGATTTCTTAATCGGCGGTAGCGGTGCCGATACTATTTTAGGCGGCACTGGTGATGACCGTATTGTCGGTTCTGGTGGTAATGACACAGCAGACGGTGGGAAAGACCTCTGGCTGCAAGACGGTGAAATCAAGGTTTACAACGACTTTGATGCTGCCCAAGCCGCTAAACAACCGGGTGTTATCAGCCTGCAAAAGATTCGTCAGTTGGAAAAGGCCAATAGCCCCTTGGTTAATGGTTTTGAAGACACCTTGCAATTCCAGCAAACTGATTTTGGATCAAATGCCCGCTTTACCATCACCCTAGATGCAGATCTGACACGTAAAAACGGTGGCGCAGGTACCGTAGCGATTGACGCTAACGGTGACGGTACCCTGGATGCCGGTCAGTTGACCAAATTTACCAACTTTGAACATATCCGTACCGTTTCCGGTACTGGTAAAGCGGTTGCGGGAGTCAACGGCGGCCAAGGACAAGACACTTTAGATGTGGCTGCGCTTTCCACCTTGACGGGCGGTATTACCTACATCCTGACCAATGGTTCAGGGATAGGAGCGGCAGGTCAGGTCTACATCAATACTGGTGAAAACTTCCAGCATGCGCCTGTAAACGGAGATGCTGATCCAGTAGGTAGCTTTGGTGTGACCGAGCCTGGACAACCCGTTAATCTTAGTGATGATAAAGCTGACGATGCTCTGTATAACACGGTTGACGGCGTAGAAACCGTCGTCGGTGGCCTGGGCAATGACACCCTGGTGATTGATGAAACCGAAGCTGCCAAAGACAATGCCTTTATCGGAGGCTTGGGTCTGGATGCTGTGGTATATGAAGACAATTACCCCACCAAACAAGCAGTGCCCACCGTTACCTTCAAGGTTGGCGCTGCAGATGTAGACCACGTAGAACAGACCGATGGTCGTAATGGCCAGGTGCTGGCTACTGATACTTTGAGCAGCGTAGAAAGCGTGGATCAGCGAGCAGTTCCCGTCAGCTCCCGTGAAAACGACGTGCTGGATGTTACCGACTTGGCCAATGGCGCGGCTGTAGACTTTGTACAAAGCAAAGTGTTCACAGCGGCTGGCGTAGAGCAAGTTCAGCTCTTCGGTATGTCTGAATACGAAAATGTAAAGGGCTCAGCGGGCAGCGATATAGTTATCGTTAGCGATACTATGTTCAATAGTCGCGAAGATGTCAGTGATCTTCCTCCTACGCCTGCAGCGGAGATCCGCTTTAACAGCTTCTTGAACTTTGACTTTATCAACGACTTTGCAGATGCAAACAACGATGGTAAAGCCGATGACAAGAACAGCGATGGTGAGGTCTGGGATCGTCAATCTATCGAAGAATTGCGTGTGACCACTGCTGGGCAGGCCAACCCCTGGTGGCAGACTCATATCCCTAAAGTGGTTAATCAGAACCAGTTCACCTTTGATTTAGGGGCGGGTATCAATGACACCGTGGATTACAGCGCTGAAACCGGTTCTGTGGTTGCCGTTATCAACTTTAATGATAATCCTACCCAGTATGTGATGGTTGATCACAACGATCTGATCAATGTAGATGTCCAGGACAATGACGATCGTATTGACGCCCTTAAAGGGGTAGAAAACATTGTGGCCGGTCGTGGTACGGGTGGCGTGATGAACAACGTCATTGACCTCACCCAGTCCAATGTGGATGTAAACGTCCGCTTTAGCTTCGGTTTCCCGGCTGTTCCAGTCGAAGGTAAAGACAAAATTACCGCACTGGATCGTGAAATCCATCTGGTCCGCATTACCCAGCAATTGAATGAGAATCTGCTCGGTAACATCAATCTGATCGATTATCGCGATCTAACCCCGCTCGATCCAGATCCAAAAGCTATCGACCAAGTCGAAGCCCAATGGAACGTGATAGAGGGCAGTGACAAGAATGAATATGTTGAGTTCACCGATGCCGAGTCCAAACTAGACCATACCGCAAGGCTGCGTGGGGGAAATAACGAGGCTAATTACAATGAACTGTTTAAGTCCATTCATGCAGATATTAAGTTAACTGCGTTTGATTCCAAAAATCCTGATCCTCTGGCAACAGGCATCATAAAGGCGGACGTTGACTTTAAGGATGCCTTGGGCGTAATCGATCCTAACCTGGGAGAAGACACCATCACTTCTCATACAGCAGGTAATTTGATTGCGGCCGGCTCTTTGCGGATAGAAGCCTCTCAGGCAGCCTTTGACTCCTTTAAGGTGGACTCTGCGGATGGCGTAGACTATACACTGGGCACCGTTAATGACACTATTATTGTGGGTATTGATGAGAATGGCGTAAACAATGCCATGACCTTGACAGGGTTTGAAATTCTGCAAGACGGTCCTTCAAACGATGTTTATTTCATCGATAACCTGCTCAGTGTTAAGAATACCTTGGAGTTAGTAGACGCTTTAGGGGACCGCGATACCATTCAAGTCACGGATAAAGCTGTTGTTGGAAACTTGATTAGTCTTGAAAACATAAACATGACTTTCCTCAATAAGGCTAATACCAGTGCTTTTGACTTTGACGTACTAGACATCACTAAAGTCACTAAAGGTAACCTGACAGTGCTGGGAGACTTTGATGGATTCTTTGGTAACCGGGATACAACGCTTTCTCCGAACTTGCCAGATACTGAAGCCGATGATCTAGTCTTAGGTGACTTGAGCAAGGTCTCTACGATTGGTGGATTCCAGGATCTTTATCTGACCGATGCGTCTATCAAGAGCAGCGGTAGTTCTTACCAGCTGGATACAGTAACGGCTGATCTGCGCAATGGTAACGGTAATTCCCTGTTTACAACCGATGCGGGTGGTTTTGGTAATCTTGCCCGCGGTTTGGATGCCAGCATGGTGACGACCGGCGGTGTAACCCTGAAAACCTTGGGTACACTGCCTTCCAAGCTGGTTGGTAGTGCTCAGGACGATACGCTGACCGGCGGTGGTGGCAAGGATACCATTGAAGGCGGTAAGGGTAAGGATGTGCTGGATGGGGGAACGGCTACAGAAACCCAGTCATTTGGGGTGTTCGGTATTTTGAACAATGACGGTAAAAATGCTAGTTATACAATCGTACTTAGAGACGCAAACGATAATCCGGTGCCAGCACTTGTGGTGAATGAAGGGCCTGGTGCTCAAGATATTCCATTTGGTGCTTTCACCGATACCATCGGTTTAAAACTAGCAGAAAGGATTAATGCTTATGCAGCTGGCATTGGAAACGTTGCGAGTGTGTTTGACTCAGCTGTATATGATAGTGCTACAGACAATCTAACTATCAAATATAAGCCGGGTGTAAATTATTCAGATGTCACGATCATGGTTGCATTAAATGGTGATCCAGGCCCCCATAACGTTACTCCTGCTGTGACTTTGGAGCAAGGTGGTAGTGGTGGCAACGATCACTTTGTGTTCCGCCATGGTGATTCGACCTTGAAAGAAAACACGGCAGATGTGATTAATGGCTTTGTTAGCGGAAGTGATACCCTCCGTTTCTATGAAACGAATGGTACGACTGCTGTTACAGGAATTGATGCAGGACCAGGTACTAATTATTACGAGGGTGCAGGTCCAGTAACAAGTTTCCAACAGGCCTTGGATGCAGCCAATGCTCAGTTACTTGACCGTCTTGCTAATGACCCCAATATCTCTGGAGGTACTCTCTTTAGCTTCCAGTGGGATGTAGTTCATGATAAAGGCTATCTATTCCAAGATTACGATAATGATGGTAAGGTCGATCAAGTCGTGATTCTCACTGGTATAGATAATACGGAAATTGATGGCAATCCAGATTTACAGCCATTTGTCTAATTTCTAATCTTTGGTTAACCAACCCTATTTATTCTTAAAAGGGTTTGTTTTTAAAGCCACCTCTTTAAAAGAGGTGGCTTTTTTGTTAAGAGGAGCAAAACCTTAG